>Ga0255342_1001310_pt1 | contig 36131 bp, 39 predicted proteins | sample wastewater_treat_3_FD_192416 | JGI IMG/M metagenome (GOLD analysis project Ga0255342, IMG submission 192416) | Wastewater microbial communities from Lulu Island WWTP, Vancouver, Canada - plant14 | ecosystem: Engineered > WWTP > Wastewater > Unclassified | place: Canada: Vancouver, British...
AGAAGCGGCCCGCAAGCGAGAAGCGGATTGGCAGGCGCGGCTGGAAGCCGCGCGTCCTTTCCTGCGCTCGTGGGGTTTCCCCGGAGACGCCGAAACACAGCAGACTCGCGAAGAGGCGCGAACGGAATTACAGGAGTTGGCGCGCAAGGCGGCGCAGGCGCGGGCCGACGTGCCGCGCATCGAGGCAGAGTTGGACGCCATTTCCGAGCAGTTGAAGGCACCCCGCGTGCGTGTGCGCAGCGACGGCTCCAAGGAGATTCTGGGCGGACACGTTGGCGGAAGGCCTGTGTACCGCTCCAGTTTGAACCTGTTCGCCGCAGCCAGCATCAGCGCCGATGAGTTGTGGCCGACCAACTCAGCCGTGCCGTGGCCCCATGCCTCGACCGGCCGTAACCTCACCGGCACAAACGTTACGCTGGGTCTGTGGGAGAACGACGGCGCGGTGTTGACGAACCACGCGGAATTTGGCAACCGTGCCTGGCAAGTGGACCACAGCGCCACCAATCCCATCCCGAGCGACGGCCACGCTACGGCGGTCGCGGGGACGATGGCCGCTGGCGGTTTTTACCAGTTCAGCCTCGGCGGCCAGCCCGCGCGGCTGTTGCGCGGCGTGGCGTTTGAGGCGCGAATCAATGCCTATGACACGGATGAGTTCAACCAAGAGATTTTTGATGCGGCAGCAGGAACCGTGACCGGCCAACCTTTACGTCTGGCGAATCACTCTTGGGGCTACGCCGGCGGCTGGACGCGCGAAACCATCCAGGTGCTTCAGGGCGGCCAGACCAACACCATTACCAACGCCTGGATTTGGCGCGGTGATGTTTCGCTGGCCGAGGAGTGGAAGTTCGGGTTCTACCTGCCCGGTGCTCCCACGATTCCTGACGGCACAGGGTGCGTTGACATCGACAATTTTCTCGCCACCAATGCGACCAGACACTTGATGGTCTATGCGGCGGGCAACGACCGCCTGTTCGACCCCGGCGTGCCGACCAATTACTGGTACAGGTCCGGCGATGGCCCCTACGACTGGACGGGTGTCACGAACCCGCCGAGCGGCTCCCGCGACTGGCGCAACGGAGACGGCGACACCTATGGCTTTGACACCGTGCTTGCCCCCGGCACTGCCAAGAATGTGCTCACCGTCGGCGCGGTGCGGGACGTGTACTACCTCAGCAACAGTCTGGCCCACCTCGGCTACGCAACCAATGCCGTCGTCACACTCGCGCCGTTCAGCGGGTGCGGCCCGACGGACGATGGGCGCATCAAGCCCGAGATTGTCGCCGTTGGTCAGAGCAATTCAGTTCTTCGCACCTTCGGCATCGCAACCCCGGCGAACAACGCCACCAACGGCTACTATCTGTACCAAGCGGGTACGAGCTTTGCCGCGCCCGGCGTGGTGGGCGGGCTGGGGTTGGCGATGCAGCGCCGCCAGCAGCTTTGGCCGAACCTGGACCCGAACTTGGACGCCTTGCGCGGTTCGACGTGGCGGTGCATAGCGATTCATTCCGCCGATGATGTGGGTGCGCCTGGCCCGGATTATCAATTGGGCTACGGACTGTTCAACGCCGTTTCGTGCGTGGCGCAGCTCGAACTGGATCTGCAGCACGGGCGCGGCACGCACATCAAGGAGTTTCAGGTCGGCGTGAGCAACAGCGTCAGTTGGGAAGTGGATCTGACCAACGACGTTCCGTTCCGCGCGACGCTCACTTGGAGTGACCCCGCCGGTGTCGGACAGACCACGACTGAGGCGGATACCACACCCCGACTCGTGAACAACCTGGACATCCGCGTGGAGCGCGTGGGCGCCACCAATGTCTATTACCCGTGGATTCTCAACCCCGACCTGACGAACAAGACGGAGGCGGCGCGAAGCGCCGCGGCGACGACCAGCGTGGACAGCCGGAACAACGTGGAGCAGGTGTTCATCGCCAATCCACCCAGTGGGCGCTACCGCATAGTCGTGACGCATTCGGGCGGACTGCCCGGTGGCCCGTCGCCATCCGCGCAGTGGGGTTCGTTGCTCACCACGGGCGATACACCGCTGCCGCCGGTGTTCACGGCGATTGAGCCGAGTCCGTCCGGGACGAACGTGCTGCTGACGTTCACCGCCGACCCCGGCGCGTATTTCCATCTGCTGAGCACGACCGATTTCGTCAGTTGGCAAACCAACGCGACCGTCAAGGCGGAGGGCGTGACGAATTCGGTCCTGGTTTCGGTCACACAGCCGTATCAGTTTTACAGGCTCCGCCGTCAGCAGTAGGCCATGAAACGCCATCTTTCACTGCTGCTTGGCTTCGTAGTCGCTTGGCTGGGGCTGCCCCAGCCAGGCGGCGCTCAGGGGACGATTGCTTACTACCAGCCCCAGACGCCCATCGTGATGTTCACGCGGTGGTTTGGCGAGTATTACCCACTGGACATAGATGGCGACAACAGTACCGACCTCACCTTCGCTTACAGTTTCCAGTTCCTTGGCGTACGCTCGGAGGGCGTGAATCGCCTTCTCATTCGTCCCTCTCCGCCTCCAAACGTAGGTGGGCCGATTGCGGTCTTACCACCCGGTTTTCCTATCGGAGACTCCAGCGAGTCCGACGTGCTGCGGTGGTATGCCGGAACAGAGCTTAGTCCATTCCAGACCTTGGTCCATTGCGTCGACAGCGGGTGCGGCGGTGCATTTCGCGGCCAGCACGCCTACATGGGCGTCGAGTTTGAGCGCGCCGGGGCGACACATTACGGATGGGTGTTGTTGAACGTGGCCTCCGATTATCCGGCAGGGCAGATTGAGGCGTGGGCGTGGGAGACGCGGGCAGGCGTGCCGATTTTGGCAGGGTCAGTGCCGGAGCCGTCCACTTGGGCACTGCTGGTCGGAGGCGGAGTGTTGATGGTGTGGTTCAGACGAAAGAGGAATGAGAGGATGGGCTAACCAGATCACTGGAGCGAACAGCCGCCCCGCTTCGCAGTTCGAGAGTCGCGGGCTTCGGCGGCGCGCTCTAGTAGTCGGGCGTCACGGGCGTCATCACGGCGGGGCGGCTGTCGCTCAGTTCTGTCGTTAGCCCGTGACGTCGCGGGTGAGTCGAACACACACAGCAAACCGAACCGCCACCATGAAAACAAAAATCGGAACAACGAAAGGAATCGCAACAGCAGTCGTCGCGCTGGCTCTCGCCAGCACGAGCTTCGCTCAGCAAGCAGACAAACCACCTGTCCCTGGCACGTATTATTCGGCCAAGGATTACGAGTGGAAGCCGCCCTTACCCTTCAACCCGCATCCTGATTTGCCCGCAGTTGAGTTTGAACGGGGTAAGTTCTTGGTAGATGATACCGGCGTGCCCGACACGCCGGAACAAGCAGAAGCCCGCAAGCGTTGGCAGGAGGCCGACGCGCTGGCCAAGGCGATTGCCGCTGACCCAGTGCTGGCGGCAGCGGCACGACAGCAGGCTGAAGAAGCGGCCCGCAAACGGGATGCCGATTGGCAGGCGCGGCTGGAAGCCGCGCGTCCTTTCCTGCGCTCGTGGGGTTTCCCCGGAGACGCCGAAACACAGCAGACTCGCGAAGAGGCGCGAACGGAATTACAGGAGTTGGCGCGCAAGACGGCGCAGGCGCGGGCCGACGTGCCGCGCATCGAGGCAGAGTTGGACGCCATTTCCGAGCAGTTGAAGGCACCCCGCGTGCGTGTGCGCAGCGACGGCTCCAAGGAGATTCTGGGCGGGCACATCGGCGGGCAACCGGTGTATTACTCCAGCCAGAATCTATGGGCCGCCGCGAGCATCAGCGCCGACGAGTTGTGGCCGACCAACTCCACGCCGTGGCCCGGCGCATCCACCGGGCGCAGTCTGACGGGAACCAACATCACACTCGGTCTCTGGGAAGTGGACGGCGCGGTGATGACAAACCATCTGGAGTTTACCAATCTTCTCAATCGTGTCCGCCAAGTGGATCACTCGGCGACCAATCCCATTCCCTTGGCCGGGCACGCCACTGCGGTAGCCGGGACGATGGCCGCTGGGGGAAACTTGCAGTTTTCCATTGGTGGCGTGCCTGCGCGCTGGCTGCGGGGGGTGGCGTTTGAGGCTCGCATCAATGCGTACGACACCAAGAACCTCGCCGCCGAGCGCCTGGAGGCAGCCGGGGGTGTGGTAACGGGCCAGCCGCTACGGCTGGCCAACCATTCTTGGGGCGCAGCGGGCGGCTGGATTCACCGAACGATCATGGTTCTGCAAGGAGGACAGACCAACAGCATTGCGACCTGGGTCTGGCGAGGCGACCCCGCTTTGGCGGAGGAATGGAAGTTTGGGTTCTATACGCCGGGCGCTCCTTGGATTGCTGATGGTTCAGGATGTGCCGACACCGACAACTTCCTTGCCACGAATGCCACCCGGCATCTGATGATTTATGCGGCGGGCAACGACCGGCTCACCGGCCCTGGCGGTCCCACCAATTACTACTACTACACCGGGCCGGGGGACTATGATTGGACGCCCGTCACCAACCCGCCTGTTGGCTCGCGCGATTGGCGCAACGGGGACGGGGACACCGGCGGCTACGATACCGTGCTCGCTCCCGGCACGGCCAAGAACGTGCTTACCGTCGGAGCGGTGCGGGACGTGTATTACGTCAGCAACAGCTTGGCCTACCTCGGCTATGCCACCAACTCCGTGGTCACGCTGGCCCCGTTCAGCGGCTGCGGGCCGACAGATGATGGACGCATCAAACCGGACGTGGTAGCGGTCGGCCAGAGCAACTCCACCATTCGAGCCTACGGCATCCTGACCCCGGCCACGAACGCCGTGGACGGGTTTTACATCGCGCAATCAGGGACAAGCTTTGCGGCTCCGGGTGTTTCCGGGGGACTGGGGCTGGCGATGCAGCGGCGGGCGCAGCTTTGGCCGGGCTTGGACCCGAATCTCGATGCTTGGCGCGGCTCGACCTGGAAGACGCTGGCCATTCACACTGCGGACGACGTGGGTGCGCCAGGTCCCGACTTCCAGTTGGGCTACGGATTATTCAATGCGGTTTCGTGTGTCACGCAAATTGAACTGGACCAGCAACACGGGCGCGGCACGCACATCAAAGAGTTCCAGCTTGCCGTCGGTGAGTCCTTTGCTTGGGAGGTGGATTTGACCAACGGCGTGCCCTTCCGGGCGACACTGGGCTGGAGCGACCCAGCCGGGCCAGCGACCAACCAGCCCGTCGTTGATCCAACGACGCCGATGTTGGTCAACAACCTGGACCTGCGCGTGGAGCGCGTGGGCACGACCAATGTTTACTACCCGTGGGTTCTCAATCCCGACCTGACGAACAAGACCGAGCAGGCGCGAAGTGCTGCCGCAACGACCGGCGTGGACAATCGGAACAACGTCGAGCAGGTGTTCATCGCCAATCCACCAAGTGGACGCTACCGCGTAGTCGTTACTCATTCGGGCGGACTGAGCGGCGGCCCGTCGCCGTCCGCACAGTGGGGTTCGCTCCTCACCACAGGCGACACACCGCTGCCGCCGGTGTTCACGGCGATTGAGGCCAATCCGTCCGGGACGAACGTGCTGCTGACCTTCACCGCCGACCCCGGCGCATATTTCCATCTGCTGACCTCGACAAACCTGATCAGCTGGCAGACCAATGTAATCGTCAAGGCCGAGGGCGTCACGAACTCGATTCTGGTGGAGGCCGCTGACCCATATCGGTTCTGGCGGTTGCGGCGGCAACAGTGACACGCCATGCACCGTCGTCGCTTCATTGTTTTGGTTTTCGCGACTGCCTGGCTGGGCCTTGCCCAGGCAGGCAGCGCGCAAGGAACGATTGCCTACTATCGGCCTGACACACCAATTCTCCTGTTTACCCACGGTTTTGCGCAGTACTACCCGCTGGACCTCGACAGTGATGGCAATCCCGAACTGACGTTCGGCTACGACTTCCACTTCGTTGGCGTCCGATCCGAGCAGGCGACCCGACTCTTGACCAACATGGATCCCCCGCCGAACGTAGGGGGCAGTGTCGCACCACTTCCTTCTGGCTTTGTCATCGGTCCATACAGCCCAGCGGGCTCGCTGCAGTGGCTCGGCAGGATACCCGGAGCACCCTACGACACGGACTTCAACACGCTCATTCAGTGTTTCAATGTTGGTTGCACCGGAGATTTTCGCGGGCAGCACGCTTATATGGCTGTTGAGTTTGATCGAGGAGGGAACAGGCATTACGGCTGGGTGCTGCTCCAAGTCAGTTCCATTGCCGCCGCCGGACAGATTGAGGCTTGGTCTTGGGAGACGCGGCCCGGTGTTCCGATTCTTGCGGGCGCAGTGCCAGAGCCGTCCGTGTGGGCGTTGCTGGTTGGGGGAGGCATCTTGATGGTGTGGTTCAATCGAAAGAGAAATGAAAGGAGGGGCTAACCAGATCACTGGAGCGAACAGCCGCCCCGCTTCGCAGTTCGAGAGTCAGAGGCTTCGATGGAGCGTTCTGGTGGTCGAGAGTCACGGGCGTCATCACGGCGGGGCGGCTGTCGCTCAGTTCTGTCGTTATGCCATGACGAGCGTCGTGGCGCGTTCGAGCACCAGCAACCATCAATGCACACACAATGAAAACCAGCATCAGAACCAAGGTCACAATCGGAACAGCGGTCATCGCATTGGCTCTCGCCAGCGCGAGCTTCGCACAAACCACCAGCACATCGCTGACACCGGAGCAGTTGGCCGAGCGGCGTGCCGCCGCTCGGCAACGAGCTGAGGAGTCCATTCGTTACCTCAACGAACTGATGGCCAAGGCACAGGCCGAGGCCGAAGCGCGACGCGCCCTGCTGCCGCCGAGGCCACCGCTTGACCCTGAAGCGGTCAAGGTGGCCAGAGAGAAACAACGCTACGCCAAGCGACGTGAACTGGCTCCGTGGCTCTTTGGCGCAGACGGTTTGCCGAATGACAAGGGACGGGAGTTCTTCGAGAACAAGGCCGGGCGCGAACGGGCGTTGGCTGCCAGCCGACTGTCCGGAATTCGTCCGAAGGTCAGCCTTGAGCGGCTTCTTGGCCGGCGCGGAACGAGGCCAAGCGACTTGCCCGCTCTTGTCGTGGAAGGCCCGGCGGACGGCGGCGAGGACCCGCTGTACTTGACCGATTGGTTTTACGATGCCCAACAGAACCTGACATGGTTTCGGCTCTGGCTCGTAAACGCGCCGCTCGACGAGTGGTGGGAGGTCTATCATGCGCCGTCTCTCCAATCGACAGCGTGGCAGCTTGCGCGACTCGGCCCGCCGGATGCTGTTTCCGGAGACGTTCAGCAGTTCTGGGTTGCCGTTCCGGGCCAGCCGCAGCAGGCCTATTTCCAGATCTTTCTGAACAAGGACAGTGATTACGATGGAATTCCAGACGGCTACGAAGTCGCAATCCTCAAGACGGACCCGCTCAACCCGGATTCCAACTCGACTCGCGACGCCAACGGGGATGGGCTGCCGGATTATCCGGCACTCGGAGGGAATGGTATTGCGGATGGGGACGAGGATTTTGACGCTGACGGCCTTACCACATCATACGAGCTTGCGCTGGGGGTGGACCCGCTTGTTCCGCAATCCGGCACCGATACAGACGCCGACGGACTGCCCGACTGGGTGGAATCGCTCATCACGCTCTATACCGGCGACCCAGCGCCCGCGCCGCTGACCGATTCGGATGGCGACGGTGTGGACAATTTCACCGAATGGACAATTCGCACGGATCCATCGTACGGCTTCGATGCTGCCTTCGCGGATTTTTCCGGACTTCCGGATGAGCAGCGAGTCATTCTACCTGTTCACATCCAGTTCACTGCACCTCCTGCTGGCTTTCAACCCGCTGGCGGCGGTTCAGCCACGACGGACGACGAGGCGTATATCCACTTCACCGTTGCTGGAGTTGAGGGCACTTGCGGACACCTTCAGGTCCTTAAGGACACGGCAGCAGATGGATCGCCCGCCCCCGGCACAGATACGTTTCGATGGAGCGTTGCGTTTGGTCAGCGGATCTACAACACGCTTCCGGTGTTGCAGCCGGACGAGCAAGACCTGGCACTCATCCAAAACATACTCATCGAGGCGACGGATACGGCTGCGGAGGTGTGGAAGAAGGCGAAGGTGTCAGAGAATCTCTATCAACTCGCAGAAAACAGCTTGGTCTATTTGCAATACCGATCTGTTCAGCGCGCCGTCATTCAGTTCCGCCAGCTTCAGTTGATGATCACAGCACAACCTTTGCCGCAGGGCATTCTCCTTCGCACGCGGCGCGCACTCGCGGTTGTCCACACGGAAGCCACCATTTTCCGCGAGGTCACTTTTGAATTAGGAAGCCGCCCCACATCGACTGACGCCTTCGCCAAGTCCGGTGCCTGGGTTGCTGGAGCGGGTCGGGTTGCACAGTGCCTCAGCATCTACAACAATGTCATGCAGGCGTGGCCGCTCCTGGAGCAGTACCTTTTCGATGTTCAGCGGCAGTGCGATTCCGGGGCGTCCGCGGAATTGTTGGGTTACGCCTTGGCGCAATTGGCGGACGATATTCAGCCGGGTTTTGTTCTCTTCCCGTTTCCGCTCATCATCGGGGACATTCTCTGCGAACTGAATCCCGGCTGTGATTCGAGTTGCAACTAGCCACACGTCTCCCGATCTCCGGGATTTTGCCTGAGGGCCGGAATCCATGCGCTTGCGGTACAGCGATGAAACCTGACGAGCACGACAACGGGAAGAGCACAGGTTACGGCCTGTTTGCTCCACTCCTCGCGTGCGCCTATGGCGTTTTCGCGCTGTGCTGCAAGCGCCGGACGAAACTCGGCCTGCCCATGAACGACGAGGACGCCATTTGGTTCTCGATCCCGGTCTTCGGACTGGCCCTGTTCTTCCACGCGCGCTACTTTAGCTATTACCGGCGGCATCTGTGGCTGCGTTGGGGTCTGATGATGTTGGCAATTCTCATAATGGTCGCCGGCTTGCTGGGCGTCCTTGTGCCCGGAATGCGCCGTTTCGTATGAAGCACCGGGAGCACAAGAGTTCCCCCGGCTTTCCGCTCCGGCATGTCATCTCCGCGTTTACGCTGGTCGAGTTGCTGGTGGTTATTGCCATCATCGCCATTCTGACGGCGTTGCTCCTGCCCGCGCTCGCTGGCGCGAAAGCCTCCGCACGCAGCGCGGCCTGCAAAAGTAACCTGCGGCAACTTGGCATCGCCCTCATCAGCTTTGCCCACGACAACGAGCACTATCCGGCAGACGTTCATTGGGACACGAGCATCAGCCCGTTCACCACCTACGGCTGGCCGGCGAGCCTGCTGCCGTACGTGAGCAGTAACACGGCGCTCTTTCGCTGCCCCGCGACGGGGCCGGAGTTTGATTGGCCGACAAACCGTTCTCCCAAGGGTTACCCTTTTCCGTTCAACATCGACACAGGCACCTCCCGATTCAGCTACGGCTACAACCACTGGGCGGTGGCGAATGTCAGCGGCTACGGCCTGGGTGGAGCGCCCGGTTCAGAAGTGCCCGAGTCCAGAGTGCTCAAGCCCGCCGACATGATCGCTATTGGTGACAGTGACGGCAACGGCGTCGCGGATGGAGACATTACCTTCCATCGCGTACCAACACCGAGCGGTCCGCAGGCGTCTTTTCCGCCCGGCAATCGTCACAAGGGTGGCGCGAACATCGTTTTCTGCGACGGGCATGTGGAGTGGGCGAAGCAATCGAAGTGGATTGAGCGCACCGACGAAGTTGCCCGGCGCTGGAACAACGACAATAAGCCGCACCGGGAGCTTTGGGTCAGCAGGGGCGGGATGTAGCCCAAAGCCAGCCTGCGGATTGAGTCAGAAAATGCGAGAAACATGGCATAACAAGGTCACTGGAGCGAACAGCCGCCCCGCTTCGCAGTTCGAGAGTCGCGGGCTTCGGCGACGCGCTCTGGTGATCGAGCGTCACGGGCGTTATCACGGCGGGGCGGCTGTCGCTCAGTTCGGTCGTTAGCCTGCTATGACACCGCACAAGAATCTCGCTGCTTGTTGTGTGCTCGCGATGGTGAGCTTCGCAGGAGTCGCCGCCTTTGGACAAGCACCCGAGGTCATTCTCCATTCGTCCTCCCAAATTCCGCAGTCGGTGCTTTTGAGCATCCGCCCGCACTCGACGGGCTGGGTCTTGCTGGAGGCTTCATCAGATTTGGCGAGTTGGCAGCCCGTCGTGAATTTGCTGACGACCAACAGTAGCGGCCCGTTTGTAGATTATCCTCCGAGCAATTCGCTCGTCCGGTTTTACCGGGCACGTTCACCCGGCGTTACAGCGACGCAGGCTTTGAGTTCTTGGCAGGCCGTTCGGCCTGCCCACTTCCAGTATGTATTGCAGAACACGAAGCTGGACGCAGGTGGGATTGTCTGGTCTGGCACAGTGACCATCTCTAACGGCGTGAAGACGGTTACGAATGTGACAGCCAACGGCATTCCGACCACCAGCTTTGACCCAGCCGATTTTCTGGCGCCCGAGGAGGTATTTGCACTGATTACCACCGTAGAGTCGCAGGGGGTGAAGTTGGCGCATGTTACCTACGACGAGCAGTGGAGTTTCCCCGCCAGCGTTGTCGTCGTTTTCAGCACCCCTACGCCCATCACTGATTACCGTATGTCGGAGTTTGTAGATTTGTCAGTTGCACATGGGCAGGCTAACAAGGTCACTGGAGCGAACAGCCGCCCCGCTTCTCCGCTCGACGCCGGGCGGCAGTTCGGACGCGCCGCGTGCGCTCCACCGTTTCTGTCGACGGCTGTCGCTCAGTTCTGTCGTTAGCAGCGTCCGCACCTCCCACCCCACATGGCGTTTCAACCGCAGAACAAAGAGCGGTTCGAGCGCTTGCGCGCTCTCACTCCCCTGGCCGCCGTGCGCGCATGGCTGGACGGCGACTTCGGGATCGGCGATGAGCCGGCGCTGCTCGCCGCCATTCGCCGCGACCCGCGAGTTACCGGCTCCGACGACGACATCACCGACGTCATCTGCGAGGCGATGGACGACGGCTTGGACGCGGCGGCGTGCCTGGAGCGTCTGGCCACTCCGAGATAATTTATGCAAGAGTCACCAGCCAGCAGCGAGTGTGGACAGGTCGCTGGCGACGTTGAAGATTGCCTCAATTCGAGCAAGGAGAAATGCCTCGCGCCATCCGGAGCCAGCGCGGAATTCTCCCGGTGAAATAGAAACGACGTTGTGCTGATTTGAGCGGAGTCGTCGTCTTTTGGGTGGCTACACAATTGCGCCGGTTGAGACCGCCCGGCATCATGACGATCCAGGCAATTTGATCGCGACGAAGTGTCGCGGCAACGCAACGGCCATCCGCGAGCGGACGACGGGGAGCCGGGTCGTGGAGCTGCTTCGAAACTTGGCGGCGGCACTGCCGGCCGATTACCGCAGTTGTTGGAGTTCGCACAGGCGACGATAGGCCGGGTGAGTCTCCCGCAGGACGGCGGGCGACCCGTCGCCCGTCACGCGGCCCGCCTCAAAAAACAAGAGCCGGTGGGCAAAAGCAATGGAACTGAACCGGTGCGCAATCATCACGGTGGTGCGACCGCGCATGAGTTGCTCCAAGGCCCGGCGCACCATCTCTTCGCTCTCCGAATCGAGCGCGCTGGTGGCCTCATCCAGCAGGAGGATGGGAGCGTCTTTCAGAAAGGCGCGCGCGATGGCCAGGCGTTGTCGTTGCCCGCCCGAAAGCGCCATTCCGCGTTCGCCTACCACCGTGTCGTATCCCTGCGGCAGGGTCGCAATGAATTCCGCCGCGCACGCCCGTTCCGCCGCCGTCCGCACCTCCGCGTCACTCGCGGAGAGGCGGCCCGCGCGGATGTTTTCAGCGATGGTGGTGTTAAACAACGCCGGGGACTGCGGCACAATCGCAATCCGCGAGCGCAACGCGTTCTTATCCAACGCCCGCAGGTCCACGCCCCCCAGACAGACCCGTCCCGCGGTCGGGTCATAAAAACGGGGTAACAACAGGGCAAACGTCGTCTTGCCCGCTCCGCTTGGCCCAACCAGCGCCACCACTTCTCCCGGCTGAATGGTCACTTCCACCTCCGCCAGCGCCGGCGGGGCCTTGGCGCTGCGGCTGGGATAACGAAAACTCACCCGCTCAAACCGAATGGCACTGGCTTCCGGCGGCAGCGGACGGGGCGTCGCCGGCGACGCCACGGTGTCTTCCGCGTCGAGAATTTCCTCCAAGCGTTCCAGCGACGGCGTCCGGGCCTTGATCATCGCATGCAGGCCACCGAGCTTTTTGACCGGTTCATACGCCAGATACAACGCCACGCCCAAGGCGCTGAACGTCGCGAAGTCAATGCCGGAACGCACGCCGAAATACAGCGCCGCCATGAACCCACAGGCGCTGACAAATTCGACCAACGGCGTGACCACCGATTGATACTTCACCGTTTTCAGCCACAACCGGAAAATCTCGCGAATCCGGGCCTGAAACCGCGCGGTCTGCACGGGTTGCAGGTTGTAGGCCTGGATTTCCAGCGGCGATTGCAGCGCTTCGGTCACCCCGGCCGCCAAATCGCCGCTTTGGCGCGCGGCCAACTTGGCCCGCTTGAACAACCGGCGGGTGATCAGGCGGAGCGGCAGCACGCAAAGCGGCACACTCAACAATGCCACCAGCACAAACAGCGCGTTGCGCTCCACCACCGAGAGATACCCCAGATAAGACACCGCCGCGACCAGCACCAGGGGTTGCTTGATGGCATCATTGCTCAACGTTACCACCATGGTTCGCAATTGTTCCGAGTCGTTGACCAGGCGGCTGACTAAATCGCCGGATTTGTGTTGGTGATAAAAGGCCAGGGGCAGCTCCTGCAACTTGGCGAAAACCGCCAGACGAAGTCGCTCCAGAAAAATGAACCCCGCTTGGTTGATGAGGTAACGGTTAAGAAACGCGCCCAGTCCGCGCAGGAGAAAGATCGCTGGCAATCCCAGGCAGGCCACCAAAAGCAGTTTGTCCTGGTAGGATTCACCAAACAACGACCGGGCCGCCGCCACCACTCGCGGCGACGCCTCCGCCTCGCGCCCGAAGAAGATCGGCAGGACGGTTTTAACCATCGCGGGCAATCCCGCCCCGCTCAAGGCCGCGTAGGCCATCCCCGCCAGCAGCCCCCCGGTCAGCGGGATGATGGCCGGCCGCAAAAACGGTCGCAACCGCCGCCAGCGCCGGCGCCATGAAGTATTCGTGGTGCGTTGTTTGACAGTTCCCATTACGTGTCGCCTCGCGGCGAGCCTGTCCGGAACTTACGCCAGGCGCTCTCCGCCCGAAAAGGTCTTTTTATCAGCGCTACGGAATCAGGCCCTTAAAAGCTTGGCAAGCCTGGCCCTCAGTGTTGCCATTCCACGACGGGCTCGCTCAGCATTTCACACCGTCAATTTCCAGGCGCACCATTTTGACGCGAATCTGGCCGTCGGCATTCGGGGGGTGTTGGGTCAGATAATGGTCCAAGACGGCGGTAATAAAATCTTCCCGTGCGGCCGGCGTCACCCGTTGCGTGTAGGGCAGCCATGTGGTTCGAAACCAGCCGGCCAAGGCCGTGCGTTCCGGGAAAACCGCTTCCGTGTGGGTCACCCGTACCGCCCGCATCGTTAGACCTTGATCCGGCAGCCAGCGTGCGTACGCCGATGGATCATAAAAGAAATAGGGCCGCGTGAGTTTACGAAAAAAATCGCGCCAAGGCTTTTGGCGCAGCGTGGCGCGCACGGCTAAAAAAACGTCCTGGGCGTTGCCGTGTCCTCCACAAAAAACCAGCAACCGTCCGCCCGGCACCAAGCAGGCGGCCGCACCTCGCAGAAACGCGGGATGATCATCCACCCAATGCAATGCGGCGTTTGAGAGGACCACCTCGAATGCTTCACGAAACTGCAAATTCCGGGCGTCCATTTCCTGGAAATGCAGATTGGGAAACCGCGCCGACGGAAACGTTGCCCGGGCATGCCGGATCATGTCCGCGGAAATATCCACCCCGACGACTCTCCCATGCGGCACGCGCTGCGCAATTTGTGCGGTGACCCAGCCATCGCCGCATCCCACATCGAGGACGCGTTCCGTCCCGCGCAACGCCAACCCGGCCAACAGTTCCCGGGCCCAGACGTGCTGCATCGCGGAGTTTTCCGCGTAGGCGGCAGGATCCCATTGGAGTCCCGGTTTCACATGAGTCCCGCGGTTTCAGGGAAGCCGCACCGGATGTTCATGCTTTGCACGGCCTGGCCGCTGGCGCCTTTGACCAGATTATCCTCCGCGCTCACCACCAACAGCCGACCAGTGCGCGGATCCAATCGCCACGCAATTTCACAGACATTCGTGCCGGTGACATTTTTGGTGTCGGGCAGCGCCCGGCCTTCCAGCAACCGCACAAACGGTTCCTGCGCGTAGGCCGCGCGATACGCGGCAGCGATTTTTTCGCCCACCGCCGCCGCCTCGGCCGAATTGCGGCAGGGCGTCGCCGGAGTCAGATAAAGCGTGGTCAGGATGCCACGGTTAACCGGGATTAAATGCGGGGTAAACTGAATCGTCACCGCCGTACCGGCGGCGAGGGATAATTCCTGTTCGATTTCCGAGAGGTGTCGGTGCTTGGGCAGGCCATAGGCGCGCACGCTTTCGTTGCATTCACAGAACAGGTAGTCCAACTCGGCTTTGCGCCCCGCGCCGCTGAGGCCGCTGAGCGAATTCGCAATGATACCGGTCGGTTGAATCAAGCCGGCTTTCAACAGCGGAAGGGTCGGGAGCAGGATGCCGGTGGGATAACAGCCGGGGGAGGCGATGAGCGACGCCGTCCGAATCTGCTCGCGGTAAAATTCCGGCAATCCGTACACCGCCTGGCCGAGCAGTTCCGGCGCCGGATGATCGTGGGCGTAAAATTCCTTGTACACCGCGGGATCGCGCAGCCGGAAATCGGCGCTCAAATCAATGACGATGCTGCCGCGTTGCAGCAAAGGTTGCGCGTATTCGGCGGCCACACCGTGCGGCAGCGCCAAAAAAACAATCTCTGCCTGCTGCGCGAGCTGGGCCACATCCGGCTCGCTGAAACAAAGCGTTGCCGTCCGCGGATGATGGGCAAAGCGGGGAAAGATCCGGGCTAAGGGTTGGCCGGCGTATTGGCGTGACGTCACGGCGCTCAACTCGACGTGCGGATGCGACAGGAGCAACCGCACCAGTTCCTCCCCCGAGTATCCGGAGGCTCCGACAATGGCAATTTTTTTCATGAGTGATACTTTGGGGCCGGGGTTTTCATCCGACTCCGGACGAGGACCGTCGCCCTAAATTATTTGACTACCGCGTCGCGTGGGCTGACGCCAAAGAAAAACCCCGCAGACGCACGCCCGCGGGGTCTGCCCAAGAAAACCGGTTTACCGTTTCGAGAACTGATACCGCTTGCGCGCGCCCGGCTGGCCGTACTTCTTGCGTTCTTTTTCGCGGGCATCCCGCGTAAGCAGGCCCTCCGCCTTCAACACCGGACGCAGATTGCCATCCTGGCGCAGCAACGCCCGGGCGATGCCCAGTCGCACGGCGCCCGCCTGGCCGGTGGGGCCGCCGCCGGTTACGTTGACCTTGACGTCCACTTTATCCATCACGCCCGCCGTGATCAGCGGCTGGGTGGCGTGCATGCGGAGCGTGTCCAAGGGGAAATACTGATTGAAGGCCCGGCCATTGACGAGAATCTTGCCGGTGCCGGTCGAGAGACGGACACGGGCGATGGCGGTTTTACGCCGGCCGGTGCCGAGGTGTTGGGTGGTTTCAGTCATGGCGAATTCGATTCAGGTGCAAATCAAGGGGTCATCGTCACATGTTCCGGCTGTTGCGCCGCGTGGGGGTGTTCGCTGCCGCGATACACTTTTAACTTGGTCAACAAGGAGCGGCCCAGACGGTTTTTTGGCACCATGCCTTTAACCGCGTTGTGGATCAGCTTTTCGGGCTGCTTGGCCCGGAGTGTCGCGACCGAGATGTATTTCTCGCCGCCCCGCCAGCCGGAATAGCTCATGTATTGTTTGGCCGTCTCTTTTTTGCCGGTCAGCCGGACTTTCTCGGCATTGATGACAATCACAAAATCCCCGGTGTCAAGGTGCGGGGTAAAAGTGGCCTTGTTCTTGCCGCGCAAAAGGTCGGCCACCCGGACCGCCAAGCGGCCGAGCACAACCCCGTCGGCATCAATCACCCGCCATTTGCGAGCGTCCAAATTTTCTTTGGGCAGATATGTCTTCATTCAACTATTTCCCGAAACAAGGGGCGGAAACCTACCAGAAGCGCGCCCCAAGTCAACACCCATTTCCGAACCTTTGGGAAAGACTGGGGGCATCGTGACCCCAGCTTTTCCTAAAAAACCGGCCTCGATCGTATTTATGGCAACGACGGCATCGCCACAACCGCAAACAGCCGGCATCTGACCGCAGGCGGCCGGCAATTAAAAAGCCCGCCGGACTCGTTGCCCGGCGGGCTGGGAGATATACCAAAAATTAGGGCGTCCCCAAGATGGCGGCCCGCTGGCGATGATATTCTTCCGGGGTGATTTCGTCCGCCCGGTACTGTCGCAATAATTCCGCAAGCCGCGCCTGTTGATCCGTCGAGAGCGGTGAATCGGGAGCGGGCAATGGCGTCAAGATCTCTTCCGTAGTGGCTGACTTCTTGTCCGCAGTTGCCTTGGGCTTCTTTTTGGCCGGGGCAGGCGGCGCCTCCGTCGGGGCGGGCTGGGTGCGGGCCGACTCAGCCGCTTTGGCGGCTTCCTTTTCAGCTTTTGCTTGGGCGGCTGCTTGTTTCCGGGCTGCCCGGGCCTCATCCCGGGCTTGTTGGGCACGGGCACGCTCGGCCGCTTTAGCGGCTTCTTTTTCCGCTTTTACTTGTGCTGCTTGTTGTCGGGCCGCCTCCGCCTCGGCTCGAATTTGTTCAATCCGGGCGCGTTCTGCAGCCTGGGCCGCTTCCGCCTGAGCCCGGGCCTGAGCGGCTTGGAATTCTTTCTGGCGGATGGCCTCCGCTTTGGCTTGCGCCGCAACTGCTCGTTCCTGCTCGGCTTGCGCCGCTGCGTCACGATCCAGTTCTTGCATTTTCCAGTTCAACGCTTCGCGCGTTTGGATGGTGATGGCTGGTGCGGCAGGTGGCGGAACAACTCCGGCGGGACTTTCCCATGAGTCCAATTCTCCCAACTTCTGTCGAACGGCCGCGCGCACCGGATCACTCACGTCAGCGGAGGGTTGTGCGACCGGCGTTTGGCCAATCCACGCGGGTGCGGGCGTCGGAGCCGCCGCGGGTGATATTCCGGGAGGCTGGGTCTGCAACTCCCGTACCTTTTGGCGCATCGCCTCGCGGGTGCGCGCCACGGTGTCCGGCGACGCTGGCGCCGGCATCATGCCAACCGCCCCCTCCGACGTGTTCAGTTCGTCGAGCTTTTGCCGCACAGCGGTGCGCAACGACGCATTCAGATCACCCGGCGCCTGCATCCCCACTGGACTTTCCGGCAAGGCAACCGGGGCAGAGAGAGGCAATTCACGCAGCTTTTGGCGCATGGCTTCGCGGGCCCTGGCCTGACTGGCAGTGTCGGCTGCCTTGATCGCACCAACGCCGAGGCACAGCGTCGCCCCCGACAGGATGGAAAGAATTGATGAAATCCGCATGGCGCTGGTTTATCGCAAACCCACATCCGACGCAACAGCTTTCCCGCAGCCATTTCGCAGTTGGCTTTTGGGCCGGGGGTGTGTTATTCACGTGGCCCGCTTCAAATTGAGGCGGGCTGCCCCGGCAGTTATAAACAGCCAGAAAGATTTTATGTCACAGCATCGTAGTTTGCGCGCGGCCGCCTCTTTGGGCGGCAAGCGGAATGTGTTGAAGCGCTTCGAGCGCGTCGAAATCCTCAAGAAACGCGGCCAATGGAAGGCCGGCGATCGGATTACCGGGTTGCGCAAAACCAAGGCGGACACCGTCTGATCCGCAGGCCCGGGGCGCGCCGGCGCGCGGAACCGTCCCGCCCGGATCCGGGCGTTGGCCGCGGTTGATCAGCCCCGCGCTGTGTGTGAGTGTGCGACTTCAGAAATTTCTGGCCGAGGCGGGCGTGGCGTCGCGCCGGGCCAGTGAGGAGTTGATCCAAGCCGGCCGGGTATGCGTCAACGGCGCCTTGATTCGGCAGCTCGGCGCGAAGGTGGACGCGGCGCGCGACACGGTGACGGTGGACGGCAAACCGGTGCGGACGCGGCGGAAGCTGTACGTGGCCTTGCACAAGCCCCCGGGAGTGGTCTGTTCCCGCAAGGATGAGCGGGCGCGCCCGACGGTTTACGATTTGTTGCGGCCGGAATGGCGCAATCTGCATCCGGTGGGGCGACTGGATTATGATTCGGAAGGATTGTTGTTCCTGACCAACGACGGGGGATTCACGCTGCACCTGACGCATCCGCGGTACGGCGTGCGGAAACGTTATCGGGTGACAGTGGCAGGCCGCGTCACGGCCGCAATGCTGGAGCCCTTGACGCACGGGATCTGGCATGACGGGGAGCGCCTTCAAGCGCGGCGCGTTCGGCTGGTGACCGCCAACAACACGCGCAGTGTGGTGGAGGTGGAGTTGACCGAGGGTAAAAATCGGGAAGTGCGGCGCCTGTTGGCAGCGGTGGGCCAGACGGTGCAGCGGTTGGTGCGCACTCAAATTGGCCGGATTAAGTTGGGCGAATTGCGCCCGGGTAAATGGCGGACATTGACAGAATCCGAGATTAAATCTCTACTAACCCCGTTATGAAAACGAACTTCACGCTGGCGGTCATTGCGATGATTGCCGGTGGCGCATGGGCTCAATCGCCCGCCCCGCCGCCGCCGGCGCCGGCCGCACCCGCGCCCGCTGTGTCCGCGCCTGTGGCGGTGGAAAAACCGGCCCCGGCCGCTCCGGTCAAAACCAAGGCCCCCGTCGCCCCGGAAGCCGCCGTACTGCCTCCGCCCGTCCAACCCATCGAACCGGTGATCCCCCTTGTTCCCGGACCCGCCACGGTCAATGCCAGCAATGTCAACGTGCGCGGCCAGGCCAAACTCAACAGCGAACGCGTGGCCCTGATCACGAAGGGCGATGTCGTGACGGTGCTGGAGGAGATTGTGCTCGACAAACCGGCCCCCGGAGAACCGGCGCGCTGGGCGCGCATCATCCTGCCGGACGAGACCAAGGTCTGGGTGCATACGTTGTTCATTGAGGCGACGAATAAAACGGTGATTCCTCCCCGGCTCAATCTGCGATCCGGTCCGGGGGAGGAATACAGTGTGGTCGGTTTGATCGAACGCGGGGAGGTCGTTCATGAAACGGGCGCCGTGGACGGGAATTGGATGCAGATTGAGGCGCCCAAGGATGCCTATGCGTTTGTAGCCTCGCAGTTTTTGAAACAGGAAGCCCCCGCTCCCGTCGCTGCCGTTGTGCCGTCGGCACCGGCGGTCCCACCGCCGGTCCCCACTCCGGCGCCGCCACCGCTGCCGCCCGCCGCTCCGCCTACCCCGGCGTCCGTCAGTGAACCGCCGCCCCTGGCGCCCCCGGCGACGGATCCCGAACCTCCAGCAAAGCCTGTGGTGGAAACACCCGTGGCCCCCGTCGCCAAAGAACCCGTGTTGGTACCGCCGGAGTTCCCCGAGGAACCGCCGCCACCCCGCATCGTTGCGCACGAAGGCGTGGTGCGTAACACGTGGAGTATTCAAGCGCCAACCAAGTACGCCTTGGTGGACCCGGACAGCGGATGGACGGTCAACTATTTGTACACCACTTCGACGAATCTCGATCTCAGCCGCTACAAAGGGTTGCGCATCGTCGTCACCGGCGAGGAAGGATTGGACCCGCGCTGGAAAAACACCCCGGTGCTGACCATTCAGCGCATTCAGGTGGTCGAATGACGGCGCCGGACAACCTGATTGACGGGCGCGCCTTGGCCGCACAAATCCAAGGCGAACTCACGGAGCGCATTGCCGCTTTGAAAGCGCGCGGCGTGCAGCCGGGATTGGCCTTTGTGCGCGTGGGGGAGGATCCCGCTTCGCGGGTGTATGTGGGACGCAAGGAAAAGACCTCTGCTGCGCTGGGCATTCTCTCCGAGACGCACGTGTTGCCGGAGACCGTTGCCGAGGCGGAATTGCTTGCCCTGCTGGCCCGGCTCAATGCGGACCCGCGATTACACGGAATTCTGGTGCAAGCGCCGTTGCCCCGGCAGATTCGGCAGGAGGTGGTCTATGCCACGGTTGCGCCGGAGAAAGATGTGGACGGGTTTCATCCGATGAATGTGGGCAAATTGATGCTGGGCGATCCAACCGGCTTCAAACCCTGCACTCCGGCGGGCATCTTGGAATTGCTCAAGCGCGCCCAAGTGAAGACCGACGGCGCCGAGGTGGTCGTGCTGGGTCGCGGCAATATCGTGGGCAAACCCATGGCCGCGATGCTTTGTCAGAAAACGCGGGGGGCGAATGCCACGGTCACGATTTGTCACTCCGCCACGCGCGACATCGCGGCGCATTGCCGGCGCGCCGATATTTTGATCGCCGCGCTGGGCGTGGCGGAATTTGTGAAGGCGGACATGGTCCGGCCCGGGGCCGTGGTCATTGACGTGGGCGTGAACCGGGTGCCTGACGCCACCGCAAAATCCGGTTCGCGGTTGGTTGGCGATGTGGCCTTCGCCGCGGTGCAGCCGTTGGCTGGTCGGATTACGCCCAATCCCGGCGGCGTGGGGCCGATGACCATTGCCATGCTGATGCAAAACACGGTGAGAGCCGCAGAACAGGCAATCGCCCGTTAAACCGGGCATCTTTGCAGCATGCACGCGCGCCTTCTCACTTCATCCCCCGCCCGGAGTTTCCAATTTTTGAGTTTTTAACCATCCTTTTTGTCACCTATGACCGCCACCCGTATTCTTCCCGATCTGCAATGTTCGCTCATGTGCGAGGATATCCGCCAGGAAGCCAGCGGAAATTTTCTGCTCGTGGGTGTTCTCAATTTTATTCGCGTGCCGCAACTCCCGGTCGTGGCGTTCAAACTGAACGTCTTCAATCGTTGGACGGCGGGCGTGGGTCAGTTCCTTGAGAGCACCCGCCTGATCGCGCCGGATCAAACCACCGTGCTCCGTAAGGGCGAGGTCAAATTCGTCCTCCAGGACGCGGCGTTGCATGCGACCAATGTGAGTGTCTTTGGCCAGGTGGAATTCAAAACTGCAGGCACGTACTTCGTCGAGGTGCTCGTGGATGATGTCATGAAGCTGCGTTATCCCATTCCGGTGATTCACACGCCGCCGCCGCAATCATCGCCCCCGCCCGCCCCGCCGTCGTCACCGCCGGAAACCGCGCCGCCCGCGTAAGTGTCCGCCGAGGAAGCGCCTCCCAGACGTACTGGTATTTGTCGCCGATGCCGCGGTGGCGTGCGCGCTTTTTCCCCGGTGGATATTGTTGTGATGGGCGGTTTGGCTATCGGCCAAAACCCGCGATTTTCGCCGAATTTTGGCTACTTTTCCCCTTTCAACTTGCCGGGCAGAGTGTGGGCGGCTAGGCTTCGCACACACTTCGGCGGCGTGCGATGCGTATGCAAACAACCACTGAAATGGGCTACAACACGAAGATCGAGGGCGACGTGGTCGTCACCCGGCTCGACGCCGTGTTGAATTGGTTCCGTAAAAACTCCATCTGGCCCATGCCCATGGGGCTGGCCTGCTGCGCCATCGAACTCATGGGCACGGGCGCCAGTCGCTTCGACATCGCCCGGTTCGGCGCGGAGGTCATGCGGTTTTCACCGCGGCAATCCGACGTGATGATCGTGGCTGGCACGGTGACCTACAAGATGGCCCTGGTAGTCAAACGGTTGTACGACCAAATGGCCGAGCCCAAGTGGGTGATTGCGATGGGCGCGTGCGCTTCCACGGGCGGCATGTACCGCAGCTATTCGGTGCTGCAGGGCGTGGATCACATTTTGCCGGTGGACATTTATGTGGCGGGTTGTCCGCCCCGACCGGAAGCGTTGCTGGACGCTTTGATGAAACTGCAGAGCCAGGTGCAACGGGAGCCGTTGCTGGCCACCTTGAAGAAACCCGGCCCGGCGCTGGCCAAGCCTTGACTCCGAATGGATCCGAATTTTTCAACGCCAGGACGCCGAAACGCCGAGTCAAAGGGTCGTATACCCGGCTGGCCAGCCGCCCCAAATAATGACCGTGTAGAAATAAAACGCCTGGTGGAGCCATTCTATTTGCATCAACGGCGTGAGCGGGAGGTAGATCACATGCACCGCTTCGGGCAGGTAGCGGGGATGCAATCCGTCGTTGGTCGCCCAAGCAACCGGCCCTGTGCTGAGCACATACACGGACAGGCAAATCACCAACCACCCCGCCGTCGCTTTGACGCGTCGGGGAAGGCCTTTCTTTTCGAGCGAAGATTTCATGCGATTCGGCCGGTTGCCAGGGCGCAGCCTGACTGTAAGCTCAACTGCGGGACCACTCAATGATTTCATCCGGACTTGCCAAACAACTCCAAGCCCAATTCGGAGATTTGATTTCCGAACCGACGGAATTTCGGAGCGAAATCTCCGTGCAAATCGCCGACGCCGAACGCCTCGCGGAGGTTTGCGCCTTCGCGAAGCATGAACTGCGCTTTGATTACCTCGTGGACATTTCGAGTGTGGATAACTACGGCGATGATCCGCGTTGGACGGTAGTTTATCTGCTCTATGGCATCAGCCACAAACAATATCTCCGGCTCATCACGGGCGTGAGCGAGGAAAAGTCCGAGTTGCCGACGGTCACGACAGTCTGGCGCACGGCTGATTGGCACGAGCGCGAGATTTACGACATGATGGGCATCCGCTTCCGGGGGCATCCGGATCTGCGGCGCATTCTGATGTGGGAGGGCTACCCGTATTTCCCCTTGCGCAAAGATTTTCCGGTCACGGGCAAGCCCACGGAAGTGCCGGAGGTGGCCTTCACGAAGACCGCGCCCATTGAGGGCGGTCCGTTCATCACGACGCCCGGCGGCAAAGATGCGATTGAACGCGAGCCGCGCGCGAAGACTTGGGAAAGCTGACGTCATGGGCTGGTTTCTCTTAACCCTCGCCATCGTTCTGGAAGTCTGCGGAACGACCTGCATGAAACTCTCCCAAGGCTTCACGAAAATGCTGCCGTCGGTGTTGATGTTCGTTTTTTACATCGCGTGTTTCACCGTCTTCACCTTTGCCGTCAAGAAAATCGAAATCAGCACCGCCTACGCGATCTGGTGCGCCGTGGGCATCGCCTTGATCGCCGTGATCGGCATGGTGCATTTCCAGGAAGCGGTTACCGCGTTGAAAGTTGCCGGCTTGCTGCTGGTGGTGGCCGGGGTGGTGGCGCTGAAATTTGCCAGCTAAGCGATTGACGAAAATGTCCGAGACCCAAGAAATCACCATGCGCGACACCGCGGCGCGGGCGCAGACGGCCGCGCAATCCCTGCCGCCCACCGAGGAGTTGCAGGATCTTCAGGGGGAAAAGATGGTCCTCAACATGGGGCCGTCCCATCCTTCCACGCACGGCGTGTTGCGCATCGTGTTGGAACTGGACGGTGAAGTGATCACCAAAGCCGTGCCAGACATCGGTTATCTGCATCGCGGCGACGAAAAGATCGCCGAGAACATGACCTACACCCAGTTCATCCCCTACACGGACCGGCTGGATTATCTCGCACCGTTGGCCAATAACGTCGCCTACGCCCTGGCGGTGGAAAAACTCCTCGGCATCCACGATAAACTGCCGCCCCGCTGCCAATACATCCGGGTCATTTGCGCGGAACTGGCCCGCATCTCGTCGCATCTGCTGGGTCTCGGCTCGTTCGCCATGGATGTGGGCGCGATGACGGTTTTTCTGCTCACGTTCACGGAGCGCGAAAAAATATACAATCTGTGTGAAGCCCTCACCGGGGCGCGGTTCACGACCACCTACACCCGCATCGGCGGCGTCTCGCGCGACACGCCGCCGGGCTGGTGCCAAGCGGTGCGCCAGTTTCTCCATGAAGTCGTGGTCAACATTGATGAAACCGAGGTGCTGCTCACCCGCAACAAAATCTGGGTGGACCGCACGAAGGACGTGGGTGTCATCTCCCCCGCCGACGCGATTGATTTCGGTTTGAGCGGACCGAACCTGCGCGGCAGCGGGGTGAACTACGACTTGCGCAAGGATCAACCGTATCTTTGCTACCCGGATTTGCAGTTTGAGGTGCCGCTGGGCGAAGTGGGCGATTGCTACGATCGCTATCTCTGCCGCATCGAGGAAATGCGCCAGAGTGTGCGCATCATTCATCAGTGCCTCGATAAAATCCCCGGCGGGTTCGAGAACGAAGCGAAAGAACCGGTCAACGTGGCGGATGGCAAGGTCATTCTGCCGCCGAAGCATAAAGTGCTGACGCGCATGGAGGAATTGATTCACCAGTTCATGCTGGTGACGGAGGGTGTGAATTGCCCGCCGGGCGAGATTTACTTCGGGCACGAAAATCCGAAGGGCGAACTGGGCTTTTACATCCACAGCCGTGGCGGCGGCACGCCGTATCGGATGAAGATCCGCAGTCCCAGTTTTGTGAACCTGAGCATTTTGTCGCATCTGTTGCCCGGCCACCTGATGAGCGACACGGTTTCCATCCTGGGTTCCTTTGACTTCGTGATGGGGGAATGTGACCGATGAATGGCCTTTTTTGAGTTGACCCTTTAACATGAGCATGACCACCGGCATCACCCCGATTCCGAACGTGCTGCAATCGCAGACCGGCTTTGCCGTGCCGCCGCCGCTCGAGGCGGAGATTGACGAGTTGATCACCCATTATCCCGTGAAACGCAGCGCGTCGCTCATGCTGCTGCACGCCATCCAGGAACACTTCGGCTGGATTTCGCAGGAAGCGGTCGAGTGGATCGCCCGGAAACTGAGCCTGCCGCCCATCAACATCTACGAGCTGTTAACGTTTTATCCCATGCTCCGGCTCCAGCCGATGGGCAAATATCAGATCAAGGTGTGCCGGACGTTGAGTTGCGCGCTGGCCGGCTCGGCCACTTTGCACCAGCAGTTCTGCGACCGGCTGGGGCTGGATGCGCACAAGCACGGTCCCCAAACGACGGTGGACGGCCGGTTCACGGTCGAGTTCGTCGAATGCCTTGCCAGTTGCGGCACCGCGCCGGTGATGATGGTCAACGAGGATCTTCACGAGGGCGTCACGAACACCAAAGCGGACGAAATAGTCGCGCAGTGCAAGTAAAACACCCCAATGGCAACCAAGCACAAACATGAAAGCAACAAGCCTAAAAGACTGGCGAAAAGTTTACGGGCGCATCAAACACACTCGCGGACTCGACGAGCACGAAAAAATTCTTTACGCGCGCAGCTTGGCCGCTACGCCGGACGAACGGTGGCAAATGAACGAGACGTTTCTCCGCTCGTTCGGCTTGTGGGGGCGCTCCGCGCTGAAAAAATTCGCTTCCAGTTGATCGGTATGTCAGCCGCAGTGCTACAAGGCGTCCCGGTGGTCACGCATGACGTTGACCTCTGGATTGACCTGCCCGCGCGTCAATATATGCGCGCGGTGAACATCGCGGTTCGAGAAAGTGCGACGATGGTTCGCAATACAGTCATTGAATTGAGCGACGGGATGCTGGTGAATTTCATCTATGCGGTCACCGGCCTCGGCAGCTTTGCGACGGAGCTAAAGAAGGCGCAAAAAATGAAATTTCACGGCTGCGAGATTCCGGTCATGCCATTGGAATCCATCCGCCGGAGCAAGGCCGCCTTGATGCGCGACAAAGACCCGGCGCACATTCACGCCATTGACCAGACATTACGGCTGCGGAACAAGACAAAATGAGTGCGGATTTCGTAAACCGTAAATCTGAAATCGTAAACGGAAGTTGGCTGCCCGACATGGATTTGAACCATGACAAACAGATCCAGAGTCTGCTGTGCTACCGTTACACCATCGGGCAGTCCGTAGCGTCGCCAAGGCTAAACGTTTTCACCGTCGGGTCAAGCTGCGCCTTGGGTTCACGCACCACGCACCACGCATCACGCTAATATGCCGCAGGAATACAAACTCATCCTCAAATACGCCGATCAACCGGGTTATACCCCCGATCTCGAATGTTATTTGAAACACGGCGGCTACGAGGTGCTGAAGCGGGTGCTCGCGTTGCGTCCGCTCGATTTGCCCAACGGCCAGCAGAAATCGCCGCAGGAACACCTGCGCGACGAAGTCATGAAGTCCGGCCTGCGGGGGCGCGGCGGGGCAGGTTTTTCGTGCGGTCTGAAATGGAGCTTCGTGGATCGCAAGAGCGGCAAACCGATTTATCTCATCTGCAATGCCGACGAATCCGAGCCGGGCACGTTCAAGGATCGCCAGATCATTCACAAGGATCCGCACCAGTTGATCGAAGGCATGATCATCTCCTGCTTCGCGAATGACGTGCATCTGGCCTACATCTACATCCGCGGCGAAATGCCGCAAGGCGCGAAGTTGTTGAACCACGCGTTGCAGGAAGCGCGTGCCAAAAATTTCCTCGGCAAAAACATTCTCGGCAGCGGTTACGATCTGGAAATTCACGTCCATCGCGGCGCGGGCGCCTACATCTGCGGCGAGGAAACCGGCCTGATCGAGTCGCTCGAAGGCAAACGCGCCTACCCGCGCATCAAGCCGCCCTACTTCCCGGCGGTGCTCGGCCTTTACATGTGTCCGACCATCGTCAACAACGTCGAAACGTTGTGCCACGTGAAACACATCGTGGCGATGGGCGCGGCCGAGTATGCGAAGCTCGGCACGCCGAACAACACCGGCACCCGCATCGTCAGTTTGAGCGGTCACGTCAAACGCCCCGGCTACTACGAAATCGAAGTGGGCAAAGTGACGTTGGGCGAGTTGATCAATGATCCGAATTTCGGGGGTGGTTTGCGCGAGGGGCGGAAATTGAAAGCCATCATTCCGGGCGGCTCGTCCTCGAAGGTTTTGAAAGCGGGCGAAAAATTCAAGCTGAAGCGCAAAGTGGACGGCAAGGACGTGGAGCAGGAAGTGGATCTGTTGGATCTGCCCTACGATTTCGATTCGCTGCTGCAAGCGGGTACGATGTCCGGCTCGAGCGCCATCATCGTCATGGACGACAGCACGGACATCGTGGAAGTGCTGGCCAACATCAGCAAATTCTACGCGCACGAAAGCTGCGGTCAATGCACACCGTGCCGTGAAGGTTCGCTCTGGATGAGCAAGGCGCTGCACCGGCTGACGCACGGCCAGGGTCGTGCGCAAGACGCGGATTATCTCGTAAAGATCGCCAACAACATTCCCGGTGGCCGGACCATTTGCGCGTTTGGGGAAGCCTGTTCCTGGCCGGTGCAGAGTTTCGTGGCGAAATTCCGGGATGAATTCATCGCCAAAGGCGCAGCGGATGAAAAACGACCTGCTCAAGAAAAAGCTGATTCAACGAAAAATTTAGTTACTGTCACGTCCGAGTAAAATGAAACGCAGAGACGCCAAGACGCAAAGTTTTAGAGCCACCACTGAGCAAATGGAACGGATCGCGAATAACTCCATTGATTTCTCTGCGTCTCCGCGTCTCAGCGGTGGAAGGAAGGAATTTCTCCCGTGACCACACCGGATACAACCAAGCCCACGCCGCCGCCGATCGAGAAGATCAAGATCAAGATCGACGGGCGCGAAGTCGAAGTGCCGAAGCTCTCGCCGGATTGGCAGGGCAAACTGGCGCCCACCACCATGTTGCAGGCGTGTAAAATGGTGCGCAACGACATCCCGCACTATTGTTGGCATCCCAAACTGCCCATCGCCGGCAACTGCCGCATGTGCCTGGTTGAATTCGGTACGCCAGCCCTCGGCCCGGATCGCAAACCTTTGCTCAATGCGGATGGCACACCGGTGATCCGCAAGTCACCGCGTCCGGCCATTGCCTGCGGCACGCCGATCTCTCCCGGCACGGAGATTTACACCCAAACGCCCGGCGTGAAACAAATGCGCGAGGGGGTGCTCGAATTTCTGCTCATCAACCATCCGCTGGATTGCCCGATCTGCGACAAGGCGGGCGAATGCAAATTGCAGGAGTATTCACTGGATTACGGTGAAAGCGCCAGCCGCCTGGTCGAGCCGAAGGTGCACAAGCCCAAGGCTGAAGATCTCGGGCCGCGCATCGTGTTGGATGCCGAACGTTGCATCATGTGTTCGCGCTGCATCCGGTTCACCCGTGATGTGGTCGGCGACGACGCGTTGAGCTTCGTGAACCGCGGCAGTTACAGCACCCTGACCGCTTATCCCGGCAAGCCGTTCGATAACAATTACACGCTGAACACGGTGGACATTTGTCCCGTCGGCGCACTCACGTCCAAGGATTTCCGCTTCCAGATGCGCACCTGGTTTCTCAAGGAAACCAAGAGCATCTGCACCAGTTGCGCCACCGGCTGCAACATTCTCATCGGTTCGCGCGAAGGAAAAATCCATCGCTACACCCCGCGCGAAAATGACGGTGTGAACGGGCCGTGGATGTGCGACGCCGGCCGCCTGAATTACAAATGGATCCATCGCGAAGACCGGTTGAAGGACGTGCTGGTGCGCGGCGAAAAATCCACCTGGACCACGGCGTTGAGTGAGATTGCGGACAAGCTCAAACAAGCGTCAGCCGGATCGGCGGCCATCATCGCCTCCGCCCGCCAAACCAACGAGGAACTTTGGCTGTTGAGCAAGCTCAAAGCCAAGTTGGGAGCCATCAGCGATTCCATCCCGCGCATCGGCAAGGGCGACCATTTGCTTTTGGATGCGGACAAAAATCCGAACACCAACGGCGCGCGGCTCACGGGCATCAGCTTCACGGAGATGGGCATCAACCTCGCGAAGATTGGCGAGGGCATTTCCAGCGGCGCCATCAAGACGCTGATCGTGTTCGGCGAGGATCTGTTGATGCAGGCGGTCGAACGTGAGCAACTGGGCGCGAAGGAACTCACCAGCGAAGTTGTGCAGGAACACGGCATTACCGCGGAGTTGCTCGGCAAACTGGAGACGTTGATCGTCAGTGACATTTTACCGAACGCGACGGCGAAGTACGCGCATTACGTTTTGCCGGGCTGCGCGCACGCGGAAAAGCGCGGTTCGTTCACCAATCGCGAAGGCCGGGTGCAGCGTTTCATGCAGGCGATTCAACCGCCCGGCGATGCGCGCGCCGAATGGGACTTTTTACACGACCTGGTTTACAACGTCACCGGCCGCAGCGGCTTCCAAACCATCGGAGGCTTGTTCAACGAAATGGCGAAGGATGTGCCGGCGTTCAACGGGCTGACTTGGGCCGGGCTGGGTGATACCGGCGTGACCGTAAGGATTTGAAATGATGACTTGGTTACACAACTTGGATGCGACCACCCAGCACCTCATTTTCACGGCGGTGAAAGCGGTGGCCGCCTTCAGCGTGCTGATGTTCATGGTCGCCTATACGGTGCTCGTCGAGCGGCGCGTGTGCGCGTTCATTCAGGACCGGATTGGACCGAACCGCGCCGGGCCGTTTGGGTTGTTGCAACCCGCGTGCGACGCCGTCAAAGCGTTTTTCAAGGAGGAAATGACCCCGGCGCACGTCCGCAAGGTGTTTTACCTCCTCGCCCCGGCCATTGTGATGGCCCCGGCCATTCTCAATCTGGCCGTGATTCCGTTTGGCTCAAATCTGGGCGAACAACCGATGGTGTTGGCGGATCTGAACGTTGGGATTCTGTATGTCTTCGGCATCGTGTCGTTGGGGGTATATGGCATTGTGTTGGCCGGTTACGGCGCGAACTCGAAGTATCCCTTCCTCGGCGGCATCCGTTCGGGTGCGCAACTCATCTCCTACGAAATCGTGATGGGGTTGAGTTTGATTCCGATTTTCCTGTTCGTGGGCAGCCTGAGCCTGCGCGAGATCGTTGGTTATCAGGCGGGGACCGTAGCTTGGCTGCCCGCGTGGCTGCCGCTGCCGAACTGGCTGGTCTTCCAATCACCGATGACCTTTCTCGCGTTTTGCTTGTTCCTCGCCGCGGCATTTGCCGAAACCAACCGCACACCCTTCGATCTACCCGAAGCCGAGCAGGAACTGGCCGGCGGCTATAACATCGAATACAGCGCCATCAAATTCGCCCTGTTTTTTATGGGCGAATATGCGGCGACGATCATCGCGTCGTGCCTGCTGGTGACGCTGTTCTTCGGCGGCTGGACGCTGCCGTGGTTTGGCTGGGATCAACCGGCGGCCACGCTGCTGAGCGGCGTGCTGCACATTGGCATTTTCCTCGGCAAGGTTTTCTTGTTCCTGGTGATGTTTATTTGGGTGCGCTGGATGTGGCCGCGTTTTCGTTACGATCAATTGATGAAATTAGGCTGGCTGCGCTTCCTCCCGATTGCACTGGCCAACATCGTGGTCACCGCGATCTGGTTGTGGTGGAGGAGCGGAAATTAAAATGATCATTAAACGCAAACCCTTGAGTCTCTGGGAACGGCTTTACATGCCGGCCATCATTGGCGGGTTCAAAGTCACGCTGCGTCACTTCTTCAAGAAAAAGGTGACGATGCAATATCCCGAGGAGAAATGGGTCGTGCCTGATGGATATCGCGGCGCGCCGTATCTGGTGCGCGATCAGGAAGGCAACACCAAGTGCGTCAGCTGCCAGCTCTGCGAATTTATCTGTCCGCCCAAGGCCATCAAAATCACGCCGCCCGGCCCGGCGGGACAACTGGCCGACCGTCCGAACGCGGAGAAGATGCCGAAGGAATTTGAGATCAACATGCTGCGTTGCATTTTCTGCGGTTTCTGTCAGGAAGTCTGCCCGGAGGAAGCGATCTTCCTGCAAAAGGATTATTCCCTGACCGGCACGAACCGGAAGGAAATGATTTACAACAAGGAAAAGCTCCTCGAACTGGGCGGGACGCATGCCGGCATCCAGAAATGGAAACACAAACTGGAGGAAGCCAAGGCGCAGGAGGATTTTCCGGTGAAAGTTTAAGGCAATAGCCGAAGTCAAATAAATCAACGCAAAGACGCAAAGACGCTGAAAAAAATGGAAAAGAGCTTTTCAGATAGTTTAATAGCTCTGCTGGCCTTCGTTGCCTTGCTGTTGGCCATACTTTTGAGCTGGCAATTTTGGAATCAGGTGAGATTAAAGGCGGAAATCGCTTTTGCGGAAGAACAGACGCGCATTTTTGATGAAATGCAACAGCGAGCCATTCGAAGCAATCCTTCGGAGGCAGCGGAAGCGCTTGCGTACGTCGAGAACTATTATCCGTCTCGCAGAAAGCAACGCGAGTATTCGCGTTTGGACAGAATCGTGGAACGCGCGCGTCCCTCTGTCATTCGCGATATCATTTCGCAATTGCGCCAGAAAACTGGAGAAGACTGGGGAGATGAGCCCGACATTTGGATTCAGAAATATGCAAACAAGAAATGATTCACCTTTGCGTCATTGCGCCTTTGCGCCTTTGCGTTCAGTCGAAACAAAGTTTTAGTCACCATGGGTTTGCCTGACATTTTATTTTACGCCTTCGCCGCCGCCACGCTGATCTTCGGCGCGTTGGTGGTGGCCAATCCGTTTAGTCGCAATCCCGTGAACAGCGCGATGTTCCTGGTGCTGACGATTGTCTCACTCGCCGGATTGTTCGTTCTGTTGCACGCGTTCTTCCTCGCCGCCGTGCAGGTGATTGTCTATGCCGGCGCGGTGATGGTGCTGTTCCTGTTCGTCATCATGTTGCTCGACTTGCAGGAGGAAACACGCCGTCAGGTCAAGCTGGCGGGTTTGATCGCCGGTCTGGTGGCGGTGGCCGCCATCGTCGCCTTGTTCGTGCGTTCCCTGCTCGCGGCGCGTCCGGGCGCCGATTTGCCGGCGCCCACCACCGATGGCAACACGGTAGCGTTGGGCAAATTGCTGTTCACCAGTTACCTGTTGCCGTTTGAAATCGTCTCCGTCCTGCTCCTCGTAGCCATGGTCGGCGTCATTCTCCTGAGTAAAAAGGACCTGAAATGAAAAACGAAGATGGAGGATGGAGGATCGAAAATATCGCCGCATTGGCGACGATTTCATCACTTACTGAATTCCATCGGTCATCCTCGCTGAAAAAAGCATGAACGTAGGACTGGAACATTATCTCGTGGTGAGCGCGCTGTTGTTCGCGCTGGGGCTGCTGGGCGTCATCACGCGACGCAATCTGCTGGTGATGTACATGTCGCTGGAATTGATGCTCAATGCGGCGAATCTGGCGCTCGTCGCCTTTTCCCGATTCAACGACAATCTCAACGGCCAGATGCTGGTGTTTTTCGTGATCACCGTGGCCGCGGCGGAAGTTGCGGTTGGTCTGGCCTTGATCGTGGCGCTGTATCGCAAACGTCGCTCCGCGCACGTGGAAGATTTAACCAGCCTGAAACTCTGATGCGAAACACGCTACCAGGTAATATGGGTGTCCCGGGCAATTTGATTGGCCAGACCAGGCTTGAGGTTTTGGCTGCCGTGAACCGGTACCGTAATGATTTTAATTTCGCCGGGCTTCCCAAAGATGTGGTGACTGCCGCGAATCCGTTTCAGAACCCAGCCGTTCTGTTGGAGCAACCGGCACATTTCTTTGCCGGTGATCGGTTTCATAACGCGAGTTCGGCCAATTGGATTTCCGGTTGTGGCTGGCGTCCTTCCTCACGCATAACCTCGAGATAACCCAATGCCGCTTCACGCAAATTCACCAGCAGTTGCTCAATCGTCTCGCCCTGAGAATAACAACCGGGCAAGGCGGGCACTTCGCCCCAAAAACCACCGTCCGGCTCAGGATGAACAACCACTTTGAATTTCATGTGCTTACACTGCCTGACAAAATTGGTTAAATCAAGTTACCCGAGATGAAACTCGAAGCGTTAGCCTGGTTCATTTTGTTCCTGCCGCTGGTGGCGACAGGATTGATCACGTTGTTCACCCAACGCAATCGGGCCGTCAGCGCCACGCTGTCCATCGGCGCGGTGTGCACCAGCTTCGTGCTCTCGCTGGCCCTCATCAAATTCGGCGGCTGGGAAGCCCGCGAAGTTTCCGTCAACTGGCTGGCCGTCGGCGCGTTCAATGTGAACTTCGGCCTCAAACTCGACGCGCTGAGCTTGATGATGCTGCTCGTGGTCACCGGCGTGGGCAGCGTCATTCATATCTTCTCGTACGGTTACATGCGGGACGATCCCGGTTTCTCCCGCTTCTTTGCGTGCATGAGCCTGTTCACCTTCTCGATGCTGGGCATCGTGCTCGCCACCGATTTCCTGCAACTGTTCATCGCCTGGGAACTGGTCGGTCTGTCGAGCTACCTGCTCATCGGATTTTGGTTTGAAAAACCCAGCGCGGCCGATGCCGCAAAAAAAGCGTTCATCACGAACCGGCTGGGCGACTACGGGTTCATCCTGGGAATCCTGACGCTCTGGTTCTGGGCCAGCTCCCTCAACTTTTCCGAGATCAGCCATAGCCTGACGGATTGGAAAGGACCGCATTGGTTTCTCACCGGCGCCGGCCTGCTGATTTTTTGCGGTGCGGTCGGCAAATCCGCGCAATTCCCGCTGCACGTCTGGTTGCCGGATGCGATGGAAGGCCCGACGCCCGTCAGCGCGCTCATCCACGCCGCCACGATGGTGGCCGCCGGCGTTTACATGCTCTGTCGCGTATTCTTCATTTTCACTCCGGACGCGCTCACGGTCATCGCGTGGATCGGCGGATTCACCGCGCTGCTCGCCGCCGTCATTGCCATCCAGCAAAACGACATTAAACGCATCCTCGCCTACTCCACGCTCTCACAACTCGGTTACATGGTGATGGCGGTGGGTTTGGGCGGACCGACGCCGGCAATGTTTCATCTCACCACGCACGCGTTTTTCAAAGCCCTGCTGTTCCTCGGCGCCGGCTCGGTCATCATCGCTCTGCACCACGAACAGGACATCTGGAAGATGGGCGGGCTGCGCAAGAAAATGCCGGTGACGTTCTGGACGTTCCTGGTGGCCACGCTGGCACTTTGCGGGGTGCCGCCGTTCAGCGGGTTTTACTCCAAGGACGCCATCCTCGCGCAGGCGTTGGAACGCGCCGCCGAATTTCCCTTCAGCGGTTACGCGCTGTTTGCGCTTGGCACACTCGTCGCCGTGCTGACCACGTTTTACATGTTCCGACTCGTTTATGTGGCGTTCCTCGGCGAATCCCGCGCTCCTGAAGCGGAACACGCGCACGAATCGCCGGGCGTCATGATCTGGCCGCTGCGCGTTCTGGGTGTCGCGAGCATCGTCGGTGGCTTGATTGGCATCAGCCAATTATTCGATTCGCAATTTGCCAATGTTGCGGCTGGTGAGACCGACTCCACGGGTTGGTTCACGCAAATCATCGCGCCATTTTTACATGCGCCGGTGGCTGCGTTCAGTGGTTTGATTGCCGTGATCCTTGGCTTCCTGGCCGCGCGCGCGCTTTACGGAAAAGCCAAGAGCGACCCACTGCCGGATAAACTCGGCGCGTTGTCGCGGGCGATGGCCAACCGCTTTTATCTCGATGAGCTTTACGAAGCCACGGTCATTCGATTGCACGACACGATTGCGGCGATTGCCGACTGGATCGATCGCTGGATCGTCGAGGGTTTTTGCATCGGATTTGTGCGCGGTGGAACGGATTTGACCGGTCGCGCGCTGCGCCTCGTCCAGACCGGCAATCTGGGCACGTATGCCTTCCTGTTCGCGCTGGGCGTGGCCGTGGTGCTGTGGTTTGTGCTGGGGAAATGACATGAGAATTCAACGCAAAGACGCAAAGACGCAAAGCAGCAAGGAAAGAGGATTTGGTTTCTGCTTGGCGTCTCGACGTCTTGGCGTCTTGGCGTTTAATGAATTTGGAAAAGGCGGTGTGCGATGACCGAAAACGAAATCGCCAAAGTCATCGTGGACGCCGCCGTTGAAGTGCATCGCCAACTCGGCGGTCCCGGTTTGCTTGAAGACGTTTATGAGGAAGCGCTAACCGAGGAACTGTGCCTGCGCAGTATGAAAGTTGAGCGTCAACTTCCGGTCCGACTCAATTACAAGGGCCGCGTTTTGAGCAAGCCTCTTCGCCTCGATTTGAAAGTCGAGGACTTGGTGCTCGTGGACAACAAAGCCGTGACCGAATGGAATCCGGTTTTCGAGGCGCAGATGCAAACGTATCTACGACTCACCGGTCTCAAACTTGGGTTGGTAATCAATTTTGGTGAGAGGCTCGTGAAGCATGGAATTCACCGAGTCGTAAATGGTCTGCCGGAAAACTTGGACTTCAAGCCGCAGCTGAAGCACAAAGGCAACCAAACAACAGCTAGAATCGAGTTATGAATAATCGCAAAGACGCAGAGACGCAAGGACGCAAGGCCTGGAACCGCCTTTCTCCGTGCCCCTGCGTCTTTGCGCCTTTGCGTTAAAAACAATGACGATGCTCACTTTAATCTTTGCTCTGCCGTTGGTCGCCGCCATCGGACTGGCGCTGGTGCCGCGCAATCTGTCCATCGTCATGCGCGGTGTGACCATCGGAGTGACGTTCGTCACGATGTTGTTGGCCATCGTAATGTTTTGGCAATTCAATGACGCCACTCCGGACGCGAACGGCTACCGCTTTGTCAGCACCATTCCGTGGCTGGGCGCCGAATCGTTGGGCATCGCTTGTCGGTTGGGTGTGGATGGTTTGAATGTGGGACTCGTGTTGATGGGGGCGATTGTGGCCTTCGCAGCGGCGTGCTGCGCGTTTGAGATCAAAGCGCGCGCAAAAGAATTTTACATCCTGTTGCTCGTGATGACCGGCGGCATTCTGGGTGCGTTCATGTCGCTCGACCTCTTTTTCTTCTACTTCTGCCACGAACTCGCCCTGGTACCGACGTTCATCATGATCGGCGTTTGGGGACGCGGTGAACGCAAAAATTATGCGACGTTCCAAATCACGTTGTATCTGAGCTTCGGCGCGTTGCTGGCGCTGATTGGTCTCATTGCACTGTATCTGCAAATGCCGGCGGATGCGCGCACCTTCGACATCCCAACGCTCACCAGGTATTTCGCCGAACACACAATGGCCTTGAGCGCGCAGAACTTCATCTTTCCGCTGCTGCTGTTTGGTTTTGGCATTCTGGTTTCGCTCTGGCCGTTCCATTCGTGGGCGGCGTTGGGTTACAGCTCGGCGCCGAGCGCCACCGCGATGTTGCACGCGGGCGTGTTGAAAAAATTCGG
>Ga0255342_1001311_pt1 | contig 36122 bp, 30 predicted proteins | sample wastewater_treat_3_FD_192416 | JGI IMG/M metagenome (GOLD analysis project Ga0255342, IMG submission 192416) | Wastewater microbial communities from Lulu Island WWTP, Vancouver, Canada - plant14 | ecosystem: Engineered > WWTP > Wastewater > Unclassified | place: Canada: Vancouver, British...
TCTCTGAAATTTCTCACCCGGGCATCTATTTCTTTAACAACAAAATACGGTGTTCGAGTTTCTATAGCATAGAGTACGTCACTTAACACCCTTGTGTCTGGCAGCACTGAATCAATACTGATAGTGACAAGCTTAAAACTTCCTAGATCTTCTGGTTTATCGACCCGCTCACTCGAAATAGTTCCACCTTTACCGGTGATTATTGTTTTTACGTTCTCCTGAAGTGTTGCTGCCGAGAGCGAAAGTGTCTGCCCCTCAATGAGTTTTGAATCATCTATCTTTCTCCTCTCTTTAAGACTGGTCAATTGCTTCTCTAGTTGGGGCTTTTCTGCAATCAATGTAATGTATCTTGTGAGGGTTTTTGTTCTAAATGCCTCTTTCTCTTTTACCGAGTTCAACTGTTCCCTAATCTTAAGATAGCCATAGTCATATACCAACAGACCGAGCAGAATTGTCATGAGAGGTACAGCTATTATGAGTATTCTATTTCTTTTTTCCATCATTCAGATTTTCACTCTCTGCTTTCAGAACACCTTCCAACTCCATTTTAATGACAAACCTGTCAGCATTTAATCGGGTATCGCGTATGGTTGGTGATGCAAATTCTACCTTCCTGAAATGGCTTGATGCTTCGAGTTTTGAAATAATCTCAGTTGCAGAATTCGCATAACCTTCTATGTCTACACTCGCGTCAGTGATTCTTAATCTCGTCAGCCATACTGTTTTGGGGAGTATATTAGTCAACTCCCTGAAGAGGAAAAGAGTTGTAGGTCTTGCATCTTTGAATCGTTTGATTGTCTCCACGTCATCACTCAGTGTATCAATCTCTTTTTTTAGTGATTCTATTTTACGAACCTCCTCTTTTCTAACATTAATCTGTCTTTCAATCTCTTGAAGAGTTTTTTCTGCTCTCTGAAGGGGGACCATCATATAAATCGCTGTCAGGCCTGCAATTATGATGATAAGTGTTATGGGGACCACAATTGGCGTCTTTTTTGCAACTTGCAGACCTTTACTGAGAAGATCCAAAGGATTTGCTTTATCCCATAAAGACTCAAGCAACCCTCCTGTTGCGCTAAAAGGGGTATCTACTTGGTCATTATAAAATCTTTCCCGTATTTCTCTATTCCCTATTGTCTGCGCAGGAATCTCCAGTTTATCCTCTAATGTCATCTGTTCACGGCTTTCAGGATATATGAGAATCTTTGGTTCAACCCCCTGCTCTTTTGCTTTCTCGATCAACCCATGAACATCAGAAACGAGTCTTTCGGTCTTTGAGATCCGATGTTCACCATTAAAAAAACCTCCCGATGTGGCAATTACGTTACCATTTAAAACAAGCCCCCCCTGGTATCCATATCTATTGTAAGTGAGAAAAATCTGAGGTGAGTCTTTGGCTAAATATTGCGAAAGATTGCTTAAGTTCGACAGCCCTACAGTAACCTTTTTAACAACAACCCCTTCTTTGCGGAGAGCGTCTATATACGGGTTCACGAGATTGAGTCTCGCCGCCCATATCATAACGGTCAGCTTTTCTTCTTTTTCTCCAAGTACTCTAAAATCATACAGGGCATCATCCGAACTCAGAGGGGTGAGACGATCAAGTTCGTAGGAGATAACCGAAACAAGATTCTCCTTAACAGTAGATGGAAGTTCAACTGTTCTTATTATTGCCCATTCCCTTGGAATACTTAGGGTAATTTCAATCTTTTTTGCTTTCAACTCATCTATTGCCAGACTGACTGTCTTTGCAAAACGCTCGGGTTGAAGATATTTCCCTTCTTCCGCTCCGTAATAACGCGAACCTCGTATTCTTATTTTCGATATGAAACGTGAACCGTAGACAACCGCAATCCCACCCTTTTCTATAGAGACTGAAAGGGCTTTTAGGGGTAACAAAATTCCCTCAGCAAGATTGTAGGTGAGCTTGCCCCAAAAAGGTAGCCAGAGGCGTTGCATTTTTGCCTTGGAATCAGCAATAGTGTTCTGAATTTTTTCTATGGGGAATCTATTCATCATTTACGAACATCCGACGGACTTTTATAGTAAAGGTAGCTATGTTGGTTATTCGCTTCAATTGCTACTACTGCTCTTATTGCATACCCTTTTTTTTCATTCTTTTTCATGCCTTTGCCTTCAATAGTATATATATTTGATTCTGCAAAGCCAACATATGGCACAAATGTTCTGAAGACATCTCCGATAATAGCTATTACGTCCTGTTGTCCTTTCAACTCGGCTGTTTCTCTGAACTCAACGATTTTATCTGCCATTGAGGACGTCATGTTAGGAAGGGCCGCAATAACCTCTTTAGCAGCAGCGTTCAGATTGATAGTCGATCCTTTTGTATATACGGTAAGAAAATTGGCAAGACCTGGATGACCCCCATTGCCGAACAGTATCTCCGGTGTTACACCCCGAACAAGAAGCAGCTCTTCGATGGTGTCAAAATTGCCATTTTTAGCCTTGTAAGGAACAGGAAGAGCTTCATAATACGAATCTTCTGCCCCGTTGAGCCTCCGGAGGTTATCCTCGTCCTTCCAGTCAAGAACAGAATCAACAATCGTATTGGCAGTTTCTCCTGGGATTCCCAGATTGACCATCAAATTATTGAAAATGATGCTGTTGGCATCAGTCAGGGCATTAATATTGATCTTTCCTGACTCATCGGCTATACTGAATGAGTATTTATCTTCACCAACTTCACCTTCATTTTCCCTCCCGTCAATACGTACTATTTCACTACCTTCCACAGCACTAACCTGGTTCTTATTGGCGCTTCTGTAGAAGATCTCTATAATGCCTCTTTCTATGCCTCCTTCTGCAAGTAACTTCTTTTCAATCCCATCACGAAAAGCAATGGTTGAGTGAACTTCTGTTCGCGCCATAAACGTAAAGGAAAGAGACAGGACAGTGAGTATAGTAAGAACCCAAAGTACCATTATCAGGGCCAGCCCTTTTTCTGAAGAGAAAAGCGTCGATGTTATCCTCCCTGTTCCTTGCCATTTCACAGAAATCTCCCCCGCTTATCTATGAAAACCCGCGTACAATCATTCCGACTCTTCTGTCTCATCGTCATCCTCAAGCTCTCCGATCAATCCTCCAACTCTAACAGGCATTATATAGGATAAAGAGTTGGCACCCCATAAAAGGTTGAGTCTTATTCTTGTAGGCATCATTTCCTCATCTTCCCACTGCGTAACCCATTCCCCCTCTTCATCAACAGCATCTTGTCTGTAATAATCAAAGGTGATTTCCTTGAAACCCTCAAGAAGCCTTGTCTCTTTCTGATTCTCCATACCTACTTTATATTCTGATGCAATCAATCTCTTCTTTCCCTGATCGTCTGTCTCTACCTTGTAACTTACAATAACATAGCCTTTCTGGCCACCCCAGATTGAATGATTTGTAGAAAACTTCAGCGAATCTTTTTCTCCAACAAAATAGTATTGTTTAACACCTCCATCTTCCAATGTCAACGGCACACCAGACTGAATTTGGGCATCTATAATGATCAGGGATGCCCTCAGTCTTTCAATCTCGTTCAGCTTTTTTTCTCCTGAGCTGAACGACCTGTAACCCAGGCTTGCTGCTCCAGCTACAATAAGCACAATGATGGCAACCAGAGTAATGGAAATGATGAGCTCCAGCAGGGTAAATCCGCTATTGCGTTCTGTTTTCTCTGCCAGTCCCATTCTATGCCTGTCTGTGCACTGTTTTATATGTTTTTAAGCGGAGCGATCGTTCTTTTGAATTCTTGGTCCATGTGATTGCAACATCAACCTGCAACAATTGCATGGGAAGGCTATCAGTTTTTTGCTGAAGAGTGTCAGTGATGTTCACTACAAATCTATATCCGTCATCTGTTTGTTCCTCCCAAGAATCAACCACGAGTTCTTCTTTACTTAAAACCTCTCTCATTTTGGCCTCCGCCTTCAGAGATGCAGCAACGACATCTTCAGAGACTGCAATATTTCTGAGGCTGGCGGAGAAAAGCTGGAACATGATGGTTACTGCAGTGGCTAAAATTGCCAGGGCAACAAGAATCTCCAAAAGCGTAAATCCATTCCTCGAACTTAACGGGTTATGGTTTCTTGTCACTTTTCTCCCTGGTCCCGTCTTTCTTGTCCTCATTTCTATCTTTTTGCACTTCACTGTTTCACTACTATCGACCCTACTACAGGGTCCGTCTCAATAGAAAGGGTTTTTTTGTTATATGTCAAAAGAATTGTCGCCCCCTCAATACCTCCTGACCCATAAAAGACAAAAGAATACTTGCCCTGAGTGACTGTGCCGGACAGAGGGTCGATCACTCTCGCAGTTATTTCGGGTGGAATGTTTTTTGTCTCTTTACCCTCTATACCGTAGGTTCTGGAATCAAGATCAATGATCATGATTTGCTTTTCCCCTCTATTTTGAGCGACAATTCTTGCCTGTTTGAGCATTGAAGATATCTCTCTGCCTAAACCATTCAGTTTTGCAGAGGGGATTGTACTGGCAAAAAAAAGTGTGGCCATACCCAAGGCAAGGACAATAATTACAATAACAATAATTAATTCAAGAAGAGTAAATCCATGTGAAATATTAAGTCCCAGACCTTGATTCTTGTATGGTGTCTTTCGAGGGATGTACGAACCTCCACTTTTATACTTCAGAAAGGCAAATCAGTCATGCTGAAAATAGCCACCAGCATTGATATTACAATGAAGCCAATTATGAGTCCCATTCCAAGAATAATTGCCGGTTCAAGAATACCCATAAATCTCTTCACAGCCTCCCGAAGGCTTTTCTCATAGGCATTTGCAACCTTAATAAGCATCGAGTCCAATTGCCCTGTCTCTTCCCCGACCTTCATCATAGAAAGAGCAAGCGGCGGTAACACTTTGGCTTCTGATAATGGACCGGCAATGCCTTTCCCTTCTTTTACACCTTTCAAAACAGCATCAATTTGTGAAGCAATTACCTGGTTGCTAATAACGTCTTTTGAGTTATTGAGTGCAGCAAGCACAGAAACACCACTTCTGAGAAGGGTACCGAGAGTCCTACAAAAACGGGCAGTCTCAAGCTTTCGAATCACATCTTCCATCATTTTCAGTTTCAGAACATCCCATTTATACCTTCCAGTTTCAGAACGAACATAGCTCCTTAATACTAAGAACACAACGATCAGAATGGAAAGGCCAATCCACCAGAACGATCTGAAGCCATTGCTTATAGCAAGTAAGATTTGTGTTGTGAGGGGTAAAGAACCCCCTATTTCTGAAAAAATTGCGGTAAATTTAGGCAATACAAAGGTCAACAGGATAATGATTGAAAAGCCACCGGTTATGCCGAGGATAGCTGGATATATCATGGCAGAGACAACATTGTCTTTCAGCTCTTTTGTCGATTCAAGGAACTCATTAAGTTTGTCAAGCACTGTAGCAAGCACACCTCCGGCCTCTCCAGCCCTGATCATATTGACATAGAGAGTTGGAAATACCTTAGGATGTTTTTTGAGCGCTTCCGAAAACGAACTGCCTTCGCGTATTGATTTGAGGATAGATTGTACAATCCCCTTCATCTCCTTGCTGTCAGATGTCTCAGATAAGACATTGAGGCCGCGATCAAGGGGTAGGCCAGCATTGAGAAGAACGCTGAGTTCTGTAGTAAATGTCAGCAGATCAGCCTTTGAAGACCTCCAGCTTAGCCTCTTCCCCAGACTTTGTCTTGGCGCCGCTACTTTAATTGGAATGACACCAGAATTTTTAAGCCTGTCAATAGCAACATCCTGGCTTGGGGCTTCTATTACACCCTCAACCATTATGCCTTCCATTGTGGTTGCCGTATAGGAAAATATGGCCACCTAAGCCTCCTGGGTCACTCTGAAAACTTCACTCAACGTAGTAACTCCGGTTTTTATCTTCTTTACACCGTCCTCCAATAGAGTCCTCATTCCTCGTTGTCTTGCTGCGAGTCTTATCTGGTTTGCATCAGCATTAGTGAGGATCAGCTTGCGTATCTCATCATCGATCACGAGTAATTCAAAGATACCTGTTCGACCATAAAAACCTGTAAATGCACACTTTTCACATCCTTTCCCCTTATACAAAGGAATATCTCCTGTCATACCAAGGGCACTGAATTCCTCTTGGTTAGCCCGGGTTTTATCTACCTCCTTACATCCGGGACAAATATTCCTCAAAAGCCTCTGGGCGAGGATGCCCCTAACAGTCGAAGAAAGGAGGAAGTTCTCAACCCCCATATCGATTAAACGCGTTACAGCGCTCGGGGCATCATTTGTGTGAAGAGTCGAAAAGACCAAATGTCCTGTCAAGGCCGACTGAATAGCGATTTCTGCTGTCTCGAGATCTCGTATCTCCCCGATCATAATAATATCAGGGTCTTGGCGAACAATGTGTCGTAATGTAGTAGCAAAGTTTAGACCAATCTGAGTTTTAACCTGAATCTGATTCACACCCTTCAATTGATATTCGATTGGATCTTCTACAGTAATAATTTTTTTGTCAGGAGAGTTGATCTTGTCGAGGGCTCCGTACAGTGTTGTTGTCTTTCCACTCCCTGTAGGACCGGTAACGAGAAAGATCCCATTCGGCTTTGTAATGATCTTATTGAAGCTTGCAAGGGTATCCGGAAAAAAACCGAGTGTATCAAGATCTATGACTATGCTCTCCTTATCGAGGATCCTCATGACCACGCCTTCGCCATGAAGAATTGGTATTGTTGAGACACGAAGGTCAATCTCCCTTTCCCCAAATTTCAACCGAATCCGCCCGTCCTGTGGCAACCGTCGTTCAGCAATATTCAACTTTGCCATTATTTTGATCCTTGAAACAACTGCAGCCTGAAGTTTTTTTGGTGCAGATTCCACATCATGAAGAACGCCGTCTATTCTGTATCGGACTTTCAATTCATCTTCAAACGGTTCTATGTGTATATCGCTAGCCCTGCTATCGACAGCTCTTGATATGAGGAGATTTACGAGTTTTATAATGGGAGCTTCTGAAGCGAGGTCTTTTAGGTGACCAACATCTTCTTCCTCCTCCTCCCTAACGTATTCAAATCCCTGCTGGTCCATATCCTCAATAATTCTGTTTATATTCTGAGGCCCCTGGCCATAAAACCTTGCAATATATTCATCTATGGTCTGGCTATCACCGGTATAGACAATTACATCAGCAGATAAAGTAGCTCTCAACGCTTCAATAATCTCTCTGTCATCGGGATTTGCAAGAATCACCTTGAGGATATTGTTCTTCAGTTCAATAGGAATGATCTTATTTTCGCGGATAAAACGGGAGGACACTCCATCCAGTACTAAAGGAACTGTTGGAAAATCATCGGGATTTATGTATAGTGTCTCATCACTTTTCATATAATAAGGACTCTCCTTGATGTATCTGAACTTCATTATATCACAGAGAGCTTTTAGCAACCAGAGACAGCCTTGAAAATTTAGTACATGGGTCAATTTATTTTTTGTATACCATCAATTACTCCATTTTATTGTTCACAGCACATCACCTCTTTTTGAAAAAAGAGACTCAAAACAGGATCGCTGTTCATGGACCTGGCTTTTTACCGTAATTTTCTGATCAGAACAATTTTATTTTGCCTTAATTCACCAAATAGACAGGTATTGTAAAATTAGCTCTTCTATAGTAATCTACTTAATCTGACTGATTTTTTCAGTGGATAGACTACCTACCGATTAAACCTTTGGTTAGACCGTTGAAAGAAATCTTCATTGCTGTTGGAACAAAAGAGAACCTTGCCAGCGACATCCATATTCTGGGGAATAAATGGAGTCAAAATCCCCGGGTCCTTGTTGTGTCCGGAAAAGACATTAAGGCGACTATTATAGAGAAAACATCTGCACTTTTTCTTGAAGAAAATCTTGTCCTTACCCTGGTAGATCCAGACAAGGCTATCTTTGATGAACTCAGGCACCAACTCGACATATTGCGGGAACGGATTCACATCGTCATTTATACAACATCTTCACCCCCAGATTATCTTAAAAAAATCTCTCACGAGATGTTAATTATGGATAAAGACAGGGAAACACGCATTAAAAAACGTGTTCTTGCCTTTCTGAAACAGCATGGTAAAAAGATGACTGACAAAGCATTCCGTGCTTTGGTGGAGAAAATCAAAGATGAATCTAACCTCGAATCTGAATTAATGAAAGCCATAAACTATATTGGCGAAAAATCAAGCATAGACTCCAAAGATATACATGCAATTGTTACTGAAATGCAGGAAGATAGCCTGATATCCCTTTTTGATACCTTTGCAAAATTAGATAAAAAAGGAGTGCTCAAGGTTTTTGAGAATCTTATTCAGAATGGAGTGCATATACTCGCGATTCACAGCTATCTTGTGAGACAGACAAGGCTACTGTTGCAGGCTAAAGACATGGAAGAACTTTGTCGAACCAACCAGGACTACGGAACATTTGTAAAAACCCTTAGTAAATGGAAGGACAGCCTAGAAATAAAAACATCGGAAAAAAAACATTATTTTCCCTACCAGAAGCCTTTTTATGCTCACAAACTTTCGAAAACAGGCAGAAAGATACCGAGGCAAACTCTTATATCTTTCTTCAACAACCTCACCATGTCTGATGTGAAGATGAAACGTGGCACGCGGTTTGATCAAATCCATGTGGAGCGTGATTTATTAGGCGTGTAATAATCCACGGAATACTTTTCATACTCACTATTCTTACAACCTCTTTTATAGGTGGGCTGGCCTACAGCGCCTCTGTGATGTCTATCCTTCTTGCTCATGAAATGGGCCACTATTTCATGAGTCGGAAATATGGAGTGCCTGCAACACTTCCTTATTTCATACCTTTGCCCTTTCCTCCGTTTGGCACTCTTGGAGCAATCATCAAGATGAAAGGTATTATCATCAACAAGAAGGCGCTTTTTGATATCGGAATCGCCGGTCCTTTGTCGGGTTTCATAGTTTCTATTCCTTTCATCATCCTCGGAATAAAAATGTCAACCATTCAATTTGTAACTAGTGAAATGGCTTATCTCAGACTTGGCGATCCACTTCTATTTAAAATTCTCCAAAAAATTCTGATTGGAAGTATTCCTGAAGGTTATGATCTATCTCTCCACCCTTTGGCATATGCAGGATGGGTAGGCCTTTTCGTCACCGCCCTCAATCTTCTACCCATTGGCCAGCTCGACGGAGGACACATCGTCTATGCTGTCTTTGGCAACAAGAGTAAATGGATTTTTGCATTCTCCATTTGCCTCCTTGCGATTCTGACCATTTTCTATAATCCTGGCTGGCTACTCCTGGTAATACTCCTTCTCATATTCGGCATGCGTCATCCCGAACCATTTGATATGGAAACTGAGCTTGACAGTAAAAGAAAACTGTTCGCCCTTATTATTCTTCTGGTTTTTCTTCTTTCATTCACGGTGTCTCCATTTCCTGGGCTCACCATTACAAATGAAAACACTGGCATCCCTGTTTAGTAATGACTCACATTTATTTGACTGCTTTATAGAAAGCTGGGATCAAATACATTGATCCACTTAAGGGAATATCTGAGAGATGTATTAGGAACAGACTACTTAAACACAGGTTTAACGTTTGTTGGGTGACGTTTGTCTAAGCTCGTTAGCACCTCTGTATCGAGAAGCATTTCTTGAAAAGTAATCTTTCCATCAAGAAATTCATTTATAAACTGTTTTGGAATGTAAAATTCAACGTACTCAATAAAACCACCGTATGTGTCACATACATCCCGAACAGCCCAATAAACACCAAACGTAATGCCATCTATGGATTGTCTATTAAGGTCTGAATTTTTCAGATACTTCAAATACTTTGGTGCGTACGTCTGCAGCGCTTCCGAAAACCGTTGATCGGAATTGCTTGTTTTCTCTTTATATGTGATCTCCTGGGGCCTGACCTTAACCATCAGATAATACATTTTTTCATCCTTTTGGTTTGTAAAGTCGGTGAAGCCAAGCCCTTCCTTATAAATATCTATTCTCGACGCCGTGAATCTTGTGTAAAGCTCGCTCAGAAGACCCTGATTCTGATTATAAATCGCCTGAAGTCTACTGTTATGGTAATTTTTCTTAATTGCGTCTGATTCATTTTTTGCTGTATACACAGGCCCATGGGCACAGGCACTTAGGAAAAACACCACCATGAAAAGAATAATATATTTCTTCACCATCACCCTCCTTTTTGCAGAATCTTCACGACTTCCAGCAAATCCTCTTTAATTTGGTCCACAAGATGTTTCTGGCTCGACATATATTTTTTTGCACCATCTATGGTAAAGCGTTTTTCGTAGAGGAGTTTTTTAATGGTAAAAATTGTTTCCAGATCTTTCCGCTTATATAATCTTTGCCCCTTCGAACTTTTTTGAGGTTTTATATCCTTGAACTCCTGCTCCCAGTATCTCAACACATGGGGCTTCAATCCTGTCAGGTTACACACCTCTTTAATCCTGTAAAATACCCTGTCAGGGATATTTGAGGTCATTTTCTGTTTTTATTGTTTATAGCGTCCTTTAAGACCTGGCTTAGCCTAAAGTTGACCACTCTTCTTTGAGAAATCTCTATTTCCTTACCCGTCTGCGGGTTCCTACCACGTCTAGATTTTTTCTCTTTTACAACAAAATTACCAAATCCTGAGAGTTTTACATTCTCTCCTTTTGAAAGTGTGCTTTTTATTACCTCGAAGAATGTATCCACGATATGTGCGCATTCCCTCTTTGAAAATCCAAGCTTTTCATACAACACGTTTACAATCTCTAATTTTGTCATAAATCCTCCTTAAGTTCTAAGCGTAACTCCTGGTATACTTGTAACCTTTTGGATGATGATCTCTTGCAGGGCATTAACCGCGTCATCAGTCAACGTTTCCTCAAAAGATTGAAAAATAACCCTCAGTGCTATACTCTTCGTTTCTTTCTTAAACATGTCAAACACGCCAACCGCTGTTATAAGTGGAGAGACAGTCTTGATCTGCTCAAGCATTGTCGCAACCGGTACCGCCCCTTCCACAAGAAAAGCAAAATCTCGTGTTACCTGAGGATAACGTGGTATAGGCTTGTACTGTACATTTATTTTGCTCTTTTCCATCATTATATCAAATCTCAGTTCTGCGGAATAGACTTTTTGTTCAATATTATAAGTATGTAACACACTGTCTTCGATCTCACCAACCCATCCTATTTTGATACCCTCCAACAGAACATCAGCAGATCTGTTCTTCATGAGAAAGGGCTCACTGCTTCTCACAAAATCAAATTGAACTCTGAATCTGGCCCCAAAACCCTCAAGAACACCTTTAGTGTCAAAAAAATCAAACTCCGCGCACGAATCTCGCCAAAAGTAATCCCTCTCTTTTCCTGTCATTACAAAACATATGGAAGGATATTCCAGTGGCATAGTATCATGACCGGCAACAAAAACCTTTCCCATTTCAAAAAATTGCAGGTTTCTGGCACCCCGGTTTAAATTGTATGCAATGGTTTTCAGAACATTTGGTGCAAGAAATGTCCGCATAATCTCGTAATCTTTCGATATGGGATTCATAATTGGTATACCTGAGAATCTTTCATCGGAGGAATTTATTAAGAAATTTTCAATATCTTTTACACTGAAAAAAGCAAAATTTATCAGCTCATGAAATCCACAAGCAGTAAAATACTCCTTGGCACTGCTAAAATAGGCACTCCGCTTCTCGTTTTTTGGCACCTGAAAAGAACCTACTGGGGTTGTGGCAGGTATACGATCATACCCGTATATGCGTGCCACTTCTTCAATGATATCCATGTATTCATCGAGATCATGGCGAAAGTTCGGCACGGAAACAACAAAACCTGTCTCCTCTTCCTTGACTATATGAAGGTCAATAGATCTTAATGAACTAATGATTGCATTGTGTTCTATAGGGGTTCCGAGGATATCGATAATCTTTCCAAAGTTCACGAATATGCTCTTACTGCTTTTTTTGTCATATACCTCTTGCTTTCCATTTACAATAACCCCACCTGCCGTCAAATTCATAAGGTATATGGCTCTTTCAGCCGCAAAATCAACGTTGTCGAGATCAATGCCCTTTTCAAATCTTAAAGAGGCTTCAGACCGAATACCAATTCTTCTTGCAGTTTGTCGAATGGACAACGGGTTAAAAAATGCACTCTCTAGGGCAATATCCCTTGTTTTTTCCGTGATTTCTGAATTCTCACCGCCCATTATACCGGCTATGGCAACTGGGCCTGATCCATCACATATCAGGATATCCCCTTTAAGGATATTTCTATCTTCACCGTCAAGGGTCTTGAACACTATATTTTCGTTTGCAACTCTGACTTCTATACGTTTTTCTCGCAAAGAATGATAATCGAACGCATGGAGGGGTTGTCCGAGCTCAAGCATTACATAGTTGGTCACATCAACAACTGCGTTAATGGGCCTCATTCCGCATTTCTGAATCCTTTGCCTCATCCAAAAGGGAGCTGGCACCATAGATACACCGGCTATCATGCGCAGAACATAGCGGGGACAGGCTTCTGTGTCTTTGACAGAAAGCGATATCAGGTTGCTTATCTCTTTATTTGATAAGCCGTTTAATTTAAACATGGGCAGTTTGGCCCTCTGATTCAAAATACTGCCTACCTCCCGTGCAATACCATACACTGAAAGGCAATCGCCCCTATTCGGGGGGACATTGATATCAAACACAAAATCCTGAAGACCGGTCAGCTCATCGAGTTTGGTACCAGCTTTCATTTCTCCCGGCAGAATAAAGATACCACTATGGTCATCAGAAAGCCCCAGTTCCTTTTCGGAACAGAGCATGCCCAAGGATTCCACACCTTTAATGTTCTTTTTTTCAATCAATAAACCATTGGCTAAGGTTGACCCAATCATAGCAACAGGGACTTTATCGCCTTCCTTTACGTTCTTTGCCCCACATACAATTGGCAGCACCTCTTTTACAGTTCTAACCTTACAAACTGTTAAGTTTTTTGCATTGGGATGAAGGTCTATTTTGACAACTTCACCAACACACACCCCATCAAGGGAGGGCTTATATTCCTCTATCGCCTCGACCTCAAACCCGCGCATGGTCAGTTTTGATGCAAGTTCATACGGGTTTATATCTAGGACAACAAATTCATTAAGCCATTCGTAAGGAATCCTCACCTAAAATACCACCTCAAAATTGAGAAAGAAACCTGATGTCATTGTAATAAAACTGCCTGATGTCATCAATACCGAATTTTAACATAGCTATCCTTTCAACACCCATTCCAAAAGCAAATCCGGAAACTTCTTCTGGGTCATACCCGACTATTCTCAACACCTGGGGGTGTACCATCCCAGAACCCAATATTTCGAGCCACCCTGTTTCCTTACAGACCCTGCATCCATCGCCCTCACAAATAACACACCCGATGTCCACTTCTGCAGATGGTTCAGTAAAAGGAAAGTAGCTTGGCCTGAATCGAAGTGGGGTGTTCTCTCCAAATATTTCGCGGATAAATATGCTTAAAATGCCTTTCAGATCGGAAAAACGGACTCGTTTATCAACCATTAGACCCTCAACCTGATGGAACATAGGGGTGTGTGAGATATCATTATCACATCGATACACAGAACCAGGGGCTATGATTTTAACTGGTGGAAGTTGGGATTCCATGGTCCTTATTTGAACTGGCGATGTGTGGGTTCTCAACACTATATCTGATTTGATATAAAATGTATCCTGCATATCCCTGGCAGGATGATCTTTGGGAATATTGAGAGCCTCAAAGTTGTAGTATTCTTGTTCAATGTCAGGCCCCTCAGCAACGGAAAATCCCAGAGACGTAAAAATCCTTATGATTTCTTCCAACGTCTGGGTTATAGGATGCTTTTTTCCGAGCAAAGGAATCTTTCCCGGCATGGTAATATCTATTTTGTCAAGGGCCTCTTTCTTTCTTTTTTCTTCTTCAAGATAAAAAGACTCCAGTTCCTTGAGTCGGCTTTCAGCATGCATTTTCAACAAATTAATTTCCTTGCCAAAAATCTTTTTCTCATCCCTGTCAAGAAGCTTCAACCCATCGAGATACTCAGAAAACAAACCTTTTCGGCCAAGAAGGGATGCCTTAACCTTTTTCACGTCTTCAAAGGTTTTTAATGAGGTTATCTCACTCTCAATTCTGTTTCGCAGTTCGTCAATATTCACGCTTCACCCAGGTTGCATTATGGCTTGGATATATGCATGTTACAGCTGTTGATTCGCCCGGGGGTTATATGAACCCCCTGTAACTTCGGTCTCAATTATGCATTTACTGAGGGTCGGGCGGACATTACTTGCTTAACTTTAACAACAATATTTTCGAAGCCTGCAGGATCGTTGATTGCCATATCAGCCAGTGATTTTCTGTTCAAAGTTATGTTGGCTACCGTAAGTCCATTCATAAACCTGCTGTATGATATGCCTTGTGACCTACAGGCCGCATTAATCCTTGTTATCCATAATGAACGGAAGTCTCTTTTTTTCTGCTTTCTTCCGATGAATGAATACTTCATTGCTTTGTATACTGATCGCTTCGCTATGCTATATGCGCTGCGTCTACGATCATACATTCCCCTGGCAAGGCTCAATATCTTTTTTCGTCTTCTCCTTGCTTTAAATCCTCTTTTTGCCCTTGGCATTTCTATTCACTCCTATTCAGTTATAAGTAAGGTATTAATGTTTTTACTCTTTTTGCATCGGACGGATGTACTGTATCAGGCCTGGAAAGCCGTCTCTTCATCTTTGGAGTCTTGCCAGTAAGAAGGTGACTGTGAAAGGCTTTTGCCCTCTTGAGCTTACCCTTACCAGTCACTTTGATCCTCTTAGCAAAACCCCTGTGTGTTTTCAACTTCGGCATATACGCCTCCTTTAAAGTGGAGCAAAAATCATAACAATATTTCTACCATCGAATTTCTGTTCTTGTTCAAGTGTTCCTACATCTTTCACTGACTCAATAATTTTTTGGGCAAGCTTTTTCCCCATATCCACATGGAGCATTTCCCTACCCTTAAACATCACTATCACTTTCACCTTCGCGCCATCATCCAAGAACCCTCGAATGTGCTTGATTTTGAATCCAAGATCATGCTCATCAATCTTAAGCCCAAGCTTCATTTCCTTGATCTGTATCACTGTCTGCTTCTTTTTCGCCTCAGCTGCTTTTTTGGCAAGCTGGTATTTGTATTTGCCATAATCCATAATCTTACAAACAGGCGGTACAGTTTTTGGGGAGACTTCCACAAGATCAAGCTCTTGTTCCCTTGCCATCCTGAGGGCATCTAAAGTTGGTACAATACCCAACTGTCTCCCGCTTTCATCGATCAGTCGAACCTCCCTGACCCTTATTCTTTCATTAATATTTACATCTTTGATGTCTTTTCCTATGAGGCTCACCTCCTGAGAAGATTTTCGTCCTTTACACGTTCAATAAAATCCTTAATAGCTACATCTTTCAGTTCCCCACCATCCCTGACCCTGACGGAAACTGTATCGTTTGCCATCTCCTTCTTGCCAACAATCAAAAGATAGGGAACTTTTTTTACAACTCCTTCCCTTATTTTGAGACTGAGTTTCTCATTTCTTGTGTCAACCTCGGCCCGTATACCCTCATGAATCATATTTGCATGTAACGCCGACACATAAGATGCCTGTTCATCGGTTATACTCATGATAATTACCTGGGTTGGTGCTAACCAGACAGGAAAACGTCCACCATAGTGCTCAATAAGAATTCCAATGAAACGTTCCATGGCACCCAGTATTACCCTATGGAGCATGACAGGCCTTTTTCTTTTACTATCGCTGTCAACATACGTAAGATCAAATCTCTCAGGCAGTGCAAAATCACATTGTATGGTAGCACATTGCCATTTTCTCCCTATGGCATCCTTCAATTTTACGTCTATTTTGGGTCCGTAGAAAGCACCATCCCCTTCATTGATGTCAAACGGAATATCCTGGCTTACGAGAACACTTTTAAGCACCTGCTCTGCTTTATTCCAATCTTCAAGGGTCCCAATATATTTTTCAGGTCTAGTACTTATCTCCATTTCATATTCAAAGTTAAAGATTGCCATGACGTCACGGACAAACTGGATGATATTCAATATCTCTTCGTGTAGTTGGTCCTGTCTCAAAAAGATATGGGCATCATCTTGCGTAAACTCTCTTACCCTCAAAAGACCGTGGAGGACTCCTGATTTTTCATGGCGGCAGACAGTGCCAAGCTCAAAATATCGAAGCGGAAGGTCGCGGTAACTCCTTATTTTAGATCGGTAGACCATAATATGTGAGAGACAGTTCATGGGCTTAATGCCGTAATCAACGTCATCAATCTTCGTAAAATACATATTATCCCTATAATTATCGAAGTGGCCTGACCTCTTCCACATATCCAGCTTGAGGATATGGGGGCCAACCACAAACTGATAGCCCCGTTTTAAATGTTCTTTCCGTTCAAAATCCTCAAGGATATATCTGAGAAGAGCCCCATTTGGATGATAGATAACAAGTCCAGCGCCTACATCATCAGACAAACTGAAGAGGTCCAGCTCCTTCCCAAGCCTTCTATGATCTCGTTTCTTGACTTCTTCGAGAAAGTTGAGGTAATTGTTGAGGGATGCCTCATCCGGAAAGGCTGTACCATAGATTCTTGTAAGCATCTTATTCTTTTCATCGCCTTTCCAGTAAGCGCCTGCAAGGCTCAGAAGTTTAAATGCACCTAACTTTCCGGTAGATGGCAAATGGGGACCCCTGCAAAGATCAGTGAAGTTGCCCTGGGTATATAGGCTGACCTCAGTATCTCCAATGTCCTCAATAAGTTCGACTTTAAAATTTTCACCCATGGAGCGAAAGAGGGCAATAGCCTCTTCCTTTCCCACCATCTTCCTAACTATAGGCAGGTCCATCTTAACCAATTCTTTCATCCGGTTTTCGATCTTGGAAAGATCTTCTTCCGTGAAGCCGGGTTCATAGTCAAAATCATAGTAAAAGCCGTTCTCAATAGACGGCCCAATCGCAACTTTTGCATCAGGAAAAAGATCCCGCACTGCCTGTGCCATTACATGGGACGTGCTGTGGCGAAGCATATCTAAATGTACATTATCGTGCTCTTTTTGCTCTTCAGCCATTAAGACTCCAAAATCATTAAGTAAATTAGGAGATATTCTTAACATTTTTAGCTTTTCCTTGTCAATCATTAACTTGGCAATATCTTGAAGAAATCGTCTTTGGGCTCGCTATCTTACAAATGCTCGAAGAAATACTCTACCATGAAAAAGTTAGGTTCAAAATTCTCCTTTTACAATAGATTTTTGAAGTATATAATATCGGAACAAGGCTGATATGTCATTTGCGTATGTAAAAAACATTTTCCTTGTTGTTATTTGTTTATTCATCCTTTTCAGGGAAGGGACATGCGCTTTTGCATGTTCTCTTTTGGCAGCAACCGGGGACAGATTAAAGGATGGTGGGACGCTCGTTGCCATGACATGGGATGTTCCCCGGAATATAAAAGGTGAATTGAGGCTTGTAATCCCTCGGAAAGGGTCGCCTTACCTTGGTCTCTTCCCTTTACAGGCAAAAAATGAAGGCAACATTGTTGCAGGACTTAATGAACCTGGCCTTGTTTTAATCACTGCCAGTGTGGACTCCAAGCCTTCAAAAAAAGGATTCCTTAGAAGGTGTAGTCTTGTCGAGACTATTTTGAGATCCTTCGGTACGGTTGATGCTGTGATAGCTAATACCAATCTTATTTCTAACGCTCCCCCTTTGTTTCTTATCATTGCAGATAAGTCAAAAATAGCGCTTATCCAGATTGGTTCTCACGGAAGGTATGCAGTTGATTGTATTGAAAATGGATTATTATATCAAACAAATCATTACACACATCAAAACCTTCTCAGAGAAAATGAGATCTATGTTGAAAACAGTATTCTGCGCTATAACAGGTTACAGAATCTTCTTGCAAACCAATCAACACATTTTAAAGTAGAAGATTTCCTCAGTCTTGCTGACGACAGGGGTAATGGACCTGATAACAGTATCTGGCGCTCGGGAAGTTCAGAAAAAAAAGACCGTACATTGGCAAGATGGGTGGTGTATCTTTCTAAAAACTCTGTTCCAGAACTATATTTCAGGCTATTGAATCCAGGAAACAATGAATTAAACTATGAGATAAAAACAGACAAGGCGTTTTGGACTGAAGGAATAGAATGAGCCACAAGGTTATATTTTCGGCATTACACCATTTGAAGCACTTTATCACAGATCGACATTTATTCATGCTATAATTAAGAAACACATTACCGATTAAGGAGGTTGGTATGGCAGAGGCTAATATAACTATAGAAGGGATGAGTTGCCAGCACTGCGTGATGGCAGTTAAAAAGGCTCTCGGAGGTGTGCCCGGCATTCTGGAAAGCAATGTCCAGATTGGAAGCGCAGTAGTAAAATATGATGAAAGCAAGATCAGGAAAGAGGATATCGAGACAAAAATCGAGGATGCAGGATACAAAGTCACCAACAAGTAATCTATCCTTTTGATGTTAATACGGAAATGGATACCAGCACTAAAATGGATAATATTATTTCAAATATAAATTATATTGAACAATTAGAGGGAAATGTTGATGCTTTTTCTCAACTTTCAAATGATATCAAATTAGAATTACTTGATAAATTAAAATTTGAACGAACAGAAATTGTTGGTCAGTTCTTAAACCGAATCTATACTAAAGAGCATGACAAACAGATTCAGAAAATTATCAAGAAACTTCTATTTCGACTTAAAACAAGTGGCATCAAAGTGGAAGAACTCAGAGTTGAGGGAGAATCCGCCCTTAAAAAATATGAGGAAAAACGTGTGCATCGAGGATTGATGTCTAATTATGATGGCGATGGAACACGTCTGGCAGTGGTTGCTTTTGAGGCAAAAAGAAATACCTATGTTCTGGTCCATAGCCTCCTCCATTTTTCCAGAGGTCTTCTGGAACTGGGCAATATTACCGTAGATAGAGAAGGACTTGGGCAGATTTTCACTGAATATCTGAAGGGCTCATTAAAACCTTTTGTGATCGTTGAGGTTGCTCCTCGATATGCATATTACCTCATTGAAGAGGCATCACGTTTGTCCGGTCAATACGCAGATGAGATTAAGCAGATGAAATCTTTTTCCTATCGACTCGGTGGTCGAGTTCAAAAACCTTCTGATGTTTATGTTCTCCCAATACCAAATGATATAGAGAGTTCTTCTCTGGATCACATCCTTTCAAACAGTCTCTTTGAACCTTTTTTCGTCATATGGGATACATTGGAAGATGATAAAAAACAATTTAATGACATAGGAGCTTCTTCATCAATTGTTTTGCCTCCTTATTTGATGGAAGAAAAAAAACAAGCATTAATTAAAAACCTCATTGAAAATGGAAAACTCAGCCCCAACTTGCCTTTTATGAAAAGACTCATGGAAGATTACGCGTACATTTTTTACACACTAGGTGATTTTAAATCTTTCAAAGGGTTGGTTGATATATTGCAGCTATCGGATGGACCCTACAAAATGCTATCATTTTTTGTGAAAAAGGCACTGAGGGAAGAAGAAAAGGCTCAAGAGCATGGTCTCATCATAAATCCTTATGAGCAAGTTCATCCCCAAAGATAAGTATTTCCATAGAGCTAAACGTAATGGATACAGGGCTCGCAGCGCTTATAAGCTTAAAGAAATCCAAGAAAAACTTAAACTTATTAGAAAAGGTGACAAAATTTTAGACCTAGGCTGCGCGCCAGGGAGTTTTCTCCAGGTTCTTTCAGAAATTGTTGGTGCTGAAGGCGTTGTCATCGGCATTGACATCCTCCCCATTGTCCGGCTACCACAAAAGAATGTTGTCGCCATTCAGGGCGATATCCGAGAGATAGATATTGAGGAATTGCACATCCTTTATGCACCAGGAGGTTTCGATGTAATTACCTGTGACATCTCCCCTAACCTTTCCGGTATCAGGGAGGTGGATAACAGAAATGTAGGCGAACTCTTTGTGGCCGTTGAAAATGTGGTTGAAAAGACTCTCAAGGTTGGGGGTCATCTTATTCTAAAAGCTTTTTTTTCTGATGATTTTAAAATTATAAAATCGAAGCTCGCAAATTTGTTCAGAACAGTCTCGACATTCAAACCTGTTGCTTCGCGAAGCGCCAGCTCCGAAATCTATCTGGTGGCTGTTGAAAAAACTTGAATACTGCTGACCTATTGTGTCTGATCTAAGGACTAACCGGGATAGTTCCCCAAATTTTTTCTGCATACTGATGGATTGCACGGTCGCTAGAAAATTTACCTGACCGGGCCACATTAAGAATCGCCATCCTTATCCAACTATTTTGATCTCTGTATGTCTCATTGACTCTCTCCTGACATTGGATGTATGAACCATAATCCGCTAAAACGAAATATGGGTCATGTCGGAGCAGTGAATCAGTTATGGGATGAAAAAGTTGTGGTGCTGCAGGTGAAAAATATCCTCCGTGGATCTGATCGATTACCTCTTTCAGTTCTTTGTTTTCCTCATAATATTTACGTGGGTTATAGCTTGAACGAGCCTTTACCAATTCTTCAGCGGTTAACCCGAAAAGAAAAAAATTATCCTCCCCTACTTCTTCTCTAATTTCGACATTAGCACCATCCAGTGTCCCGATAGTCAAGGCGCCGTTTAGAGTAAATTTCATGTTTCCAGTCCCTGACGCCTCATATCCAGCAGTAGAAATCTGTTCTGATAATTCTGCCGCCGGCATTATTCGTTGTGCCAGACTCACATCATAATTTGGTACAAAAACTATGTTTAATTTATCACTCGTTAAGGGATCAGCGTCAACAAAACTGCTAACACTATGAATAAGCTTAATTATGAGTTTACAAATAAAATACCCGGGCGCAGCCTTGCCAGCGAAGAGGATTGTTCTCGGAACAAGGTTCTTGTCCGCCCTGCCTCCCCTAATCCTATTATAAAGAGTTATAATGTGAAAAACGTTGAGGAGCTGACGTTTGTACTCGTGGAATCGTTTGGTCTGGCAATCAAGAAAATAGTCCGGTGCCAACGAAAGCCAGTAAGCGTTGTAAAGATAATCGGATAAGGACTTTTTGTTTGCCTCTTTAATCCTTCTAAACTGTCGACAAAATTCATCATCCTCGGCAAAGGGTTCAATTTTTTTTAGTTCATTTAGATCATATGTCCATCTGTCTCCTATGGCATCGGTAATGAGTTCAGCGAGCAACGGGTTGGCCTGTTGAAGCCAACGTCTTGGTGTGATGCCGTTTGTAACGTTTTTGAACTTGTCGGGCATCATTTCATAAAAATCTTTAAAAACCCTTTCTTTCAAAATGTTCGTGTGGAGTTCAGACACACCATTGACAACATGACTTCCTATAAGGGCAAGCCGCGCCATATTCACGTTCCGTTCTTTGTCCCCTGTTATGATCGCCATTCTATCCTTTCGCCCGCCGTCGTTAGGAAATTTTGCAGCAACCTGGACAAGAAACCGCCTGTCAATCTCGTGGATAATCTGGAGATGGCGGGGGAGCAAATACGAGAAAAGTCCTTCGGACCATACTTCAAGAGCCTCAGGCAACACGGTATGATTTGTATATCCGAAGGTTTTCGTGGTAATTTCCCATGCATCATCCCACAAAATCCCTTCCTCATCCACAAGTATTCTCATAAGTTCGGCAATACCTACAGATGGGTGTGTATCATTTAGTTGTATGGCAACCTTATCAGGAAATTCATCATATCGTCTATGGAATTTTTTGTATCTCCGTATGATGTCCTTTAAGGTTGCGCTCACAAAAAAATATTGTTGCTTCAGTCTAAGCTCTTTTCCTGCTATATACTGATCGCTCGGATAGAGTACTTTCGATATATTCTCACTGCTGAAACGTTCCTCAACAGCCTTCATGTAGTCGCCACTATGGAAAAACTCCAGATTAAATTCTCTAATTGACTTCGCAGCCCATAAGCGGAGTGTATTCACAGTTTCATTTTTATACCCGGGGACAGGATAATCATAGGCCATAGCCATGACTTCCTCACCACCAATCCAATCCGTACTACCCTTTATCCTACCGGGGGCATTGTCCACTTTTCCTGCAAACCTTACTGGGTAGAGAAGTTCTGGTCTTGGAAACTCCCAAGGATTACCGTAGCGCAGCCAGTTATCTGGGGCTTCTACCTGATATCCATCTTTTATTCTCTGCTGAAAAATACCATACTCATAACGTATTCCATAACCATAACCAGGATACTGAAGAGTGGCTAAAGAATCAAGGAAACATGCTGCAAGCCTTCCGAGACCACCATTGCCGAGACCAGCGTCCCACTCAAGCTCTGATGCTTCTTCGTAGGATACTCCAAGGGCACTGACTGATTTCGCATACTCATCAGAGAGCCCTATATTGAGGGCATAATTCTGCAATAACCTCCCTAGAAGAAATTCAAGTGACAAATAATAGATTCTTTTTGCATCTACGTCATAATAACGCTGCTGAGTTCTAATCCATCTTTCTACAATATACTCCCGCACTGATAGTGCAATAGCCTGGAACTTATCTCTTGGTGTAGCTGAGTACATATCCTTGGCAAGATTATATGTAAGGTTTTTCATTAATGACTTGCGCAACGTTTCAACATCTTTTTGCATAAAAAAATCCTATGGTTGTTTTCGGTATCCGAATAATATCACTTTAAAAAGAATGTTGCAAAAAAAAGAATGTACATCTCCATCCAGATAAGATAACATCCGATGAAGCGTAATTTCCTTGGCATGAACCCTTTCTTTTACTGTCGTCAGCATTTCATTAATTTCTATTCTTTCCTCTCTGTTAATTATCCATCTTTTTTGTATCTGGGTATTTTTACTCCAAACGCATTGAGATATGTCCAAGGGCATTCATTTTCATCAGGAGTATACTGGTTCCCTTTTTTGCAGATATTGATCCCTTTTTATGTTTTACGCAATATTATGTTCCACTGTTGGAAAGTCAAGAATCCTTAACAATGATAATTCGATTTTACCAGATTGTTTTGAGATTTGCTCTTTTTTTGACACGTTAAAAGCAACTTCAAACAAGCGCAGGAACAGAAATAAAGCTCATATAATGCTTTCAATACAAACACTTGCGAGATAAAAAATGAGAAACAAGACAGAAGCAAAATATTGACCACAGAAAAAGTGATAGAATTCAGGTCAATGTTGAATTGATGATTACCACAGAATTCTTTTATCTGCTTACTAAAGCATTTTGGAAAAGAAGTATGAAAACAAGTTTATCCGATGATCAATAATCAGTGCAATGATTGGACATCTTTATAATTGTTGGTTTTTTGAGAGAAGAATAATACCTGACCGCTCGGGGTTTTATCTTTAACCTTACCCAGTTTTGTTTCTAACATGCTAATGGTAACATTTACTTTGGCTATAGCTTCGTTGATCCTTTTTCGATATGCACCCCTGAGTTCTTCTGGTGAGAGCTTGGGACCGCCCACAACTACTGGAAGGGAATCCAGCGAAGGGAGAGCATGTTGCCAGTATGACGGAGTATTGCGTCCGAATATATCTGCTATGGTGTTGTTAACCGTATCGCCTAACGCGCGTACTCTTGGATCAAAGCGTTGATCTATGGAGTCTATATCGAAAGTTCTTAGATCATCAATTCTATACCTGAGTTCCCCAATCTGTACCTGCAGATCATCAGCACAAATCATTTTTGCATTCGTTTTTTCCCTTCCCATTCCTGTCATCGCAAAGGGATTACTCCGTTCTTCAGGGGTCTTGATCAATACAGTTTCCTGTGGGGATTCTTTCTGGGGCTCAAGAACAGTGGTTTTTTCCTCTTCTGGTAAAGGAGTGCATTTAGTGGTGATTGGCTGAAAATGTTCCTTATTCACTCCCTTATCTTTAACCTTACCCAGTTTTGTTTCTAACATGCTAATGGTAACATTTACTTTGGCTATAGCTTCGTTGATCCTTTTTCGATATGCACCCCTGAGTTCTTCTGGTGAGAGCTTGGGACCGCCCACAACTACTGGAAGGGAATCCAGCGAAGGGAGAGCATGTTGCCAGTATGACGGAGTATTGCGTCCGAATATATCTGCTATGGTGTTGTTAACCGTATCGCCTAACGCGCGTACTCTTGGATCAAAGCGTTGATCTATGGAGTCTATATCGAAAGTTCTTAGATCATCAATTCTATACCTGAGTTCCCCAATCTGTACCTGCAGATCATCAGCACAAATCATTTTTGCATTCGTTTTTTCCCTTCCCATTCCTGTCATCGCAAAGGGATTACTCCGTTCTTCAGGGGTCTTGATCAATACAGTTTCCTGTGGGGATTCTTTCTGGGGCTCAAGAACAGTGGTTTTTTCCTCTTCTGGTAAAGGAGTGCATTTAGTGGTGATTGGCTGAAAATCAACATGGCTCTGTTCAGATACGTCTGACTCGAGGTCAATCAGCATTTTTTCCAAGGCCTCAAGAAGAATCGTCTCTCTGAGATTTTCATCAACCTTACATTCCACATTTGCTGAAGCGTCTGGACATACAATGCACTCTTCAAAAATGCTGCATGGTAAAGGCTCATTGTCGCTGAGGTCGTGTCTTAAAGGTTCAAAAAGTGCATTATTATGAATCTCTATTGTTGTATCCGGAATAGATGGAACAAAAGCATCATTAATATCAAAAGTGCAATATTCTTCTCTTCCCCTCGGCGAAAAAGGTTCTTCTAATTTAAGGCTTTCTGGTATCTCAATGTCGCTTTTAATCATCAGTGAATCATTCATTAAATCTTTTATGGCTACAGGTAGAGTAATCTGAGATTCTATAATTCTCGATATGTCATCACTCGCAGATTCATCCGTACCAGGCTTAACCAACAACTCTTCATTAACATTCATTAAAATCGAATCTACAATATGGTGCTCAGCTGTTTCTACTGTCAAGTCCACATTCCCTGTAATCGGCGGAAACTCATGATTGTCAATGCCATCAAAAGGATCAAATATAAGTTGAGGCAGTTCTTCGAACGTTTCCTCGTTATGTACGCACAATTTCTCTGCTACCTGGTCAGTCAATTCTTCATCCATGAAAAAAGGAACTGGTTCTTCTTTCATTGCTTCTGGGGCTATAAATTTGAACTCTTGTTGATCCCCATTGTTGGAATCAACCCAATCTTCAACTGGCTGCAACTGGCAAAAGTCAGTTAAATCACCATCAAAATGTTTCTCATCATTATTTTCTTCAAACATGCGCTCGACATCAAAAAATTCAACGGGCGTTGTTATATGCATCTCACTGGTATGATCGGTCAACGATTCGAGATTATTAAATGAGATATAATCTGAACACTCTTCACAAACCTTTTCGATGATAATATTCTGGTCAGGCAGCTTCTTATTTTGTTCAATAAATGCAATATCTTCCACAAGTATATTATCTACTGCCACACAATGTAAAACATCCAAACAAACAGGCAATAGCCTATCCGTGCATTCCATTATGGCATTTTCATCACATCCCACCACATCGGAAAACTCAGGGGCTTCATTAGAAATCGCAATTTCCTTTAAAGGAAAATCTTTATCAAATCCAGCAGAGAAAACATTCTTGACGTCGAATGAATGAAGCAAATCGACGTAGGTTTGTTCAGTTTCAATTGGGCTTCCAGAAGAAGCATGGTCTTCATTTGTTCCCATGTCTGACTGACCTTGCGCTGCAACAGAATTAACCTTTTCTACGTCATAAACCTCTGTCCAATGTAGACTCTCTTCCCCAGGCCCCAAAAGACTAAAATGTGTCAGTCTCTTCTCCAAATCTTCGAGAATGGTTTCCCTTTTTGTGCCATCATCCTCTTTGAGAAAACAAATATTAAGGGAGGCCGTGCTGGAACACAGATCAATAATCATTGACCTGTCGAGACTGTACTGCTCAGAAAGGTTTGTTAAATTTTCTCTCACCTCAACGTTTTTCAAAGGTCTTTGCAGCTGATCTTCTTTGCAAACTAAGCTGTCTTCTTGTCCAAGTTCATTTAATAACTCCTCAGGAAGCCCCGAGTCACACTCAATTACCAGCATTCCCTCGTCATCATTTTTTTCCTGAGTCAAACTTTCGTGGGCTTCTATCTCATGTGGTTCCTCGTCATCATCCACAGAGAAAGCGTGTTGATCTGGATCAACATCTCCATCGATTATCAGCACCTCTCGATCAGGAGGCTGTATTTCACATACATCAAGAGAACCTGCCTCCTGAACAAGTTCTTTCATCATTTCCTCAGGCAAGCAATCTGCGCCGTCAACGAGAAAGGCTTCTTCATTTTCCTTATTTTCAAAATCATTGAGGGGTTCACTTTGTAGAAACTCTTTCCCTTCAAACTCCCTGAGCTTTTGTTGCAGTTCGTCAAGGGATATCCTCTTTTTCCCATCAGTGATTCTGTCAATGCATTCATCGTTTATGGCTGACTTGGCAATCTCTTGTTCTCTATCTTCATTCTCAAGGGTTTGTATTAAGCTATCTTCTGTGGATAGGATATCATCTCCATCAATAACCAGAACTTCTTCAATTTCTGAAATTTCTGAATCTGTGGCGTAGATTTCAGCCACCCTTTCAAAAGAAGGAGTTGCCGATTCTTCATCAAACCCGATACACATGCCACCTTCTTTTTGCATGAATGACAAATTCTTTTCATTACTACCTGTTACATTGCTTAAACGCGTTTCCGTGTATCCAGGATCACTTGTAACGATTTCGTTCAGTTGCATGACGAGTGTCGATAATGGACTCTCCTCGTGATTTGGCTTTCCAAATAATGGATCATGCTCGGTCTCAACGAACTCATTTTCTTTATCTTTAAAAACAGGTTCACTTTCAAGTGTTTTCAGCTTTTCTTCAAGATTTTCCAACAATACTGGCTTATTATTATCAGGATTTATTTTTTGAATTGATTCTTCATCACCTGTGTGATGCATTGCCACTTCAGTCTCAGTTTGGATAGGTTTACAATGGTTATTCTGAGAAAATCTCTTGATTGCGCGTGCTCGTGTATCAGATTCTTCAGAGTTGGAATGTGATTTTCGATGATCGTTCTCTGTTCCTTCACATTGGCTGAAGAATACTGTTTCCCTACTTCTGATTTTTCCTCTCAGATTTACAAGAGATACCTTCTCTTTTCCTGTAATAACTTGATTAACAGATGGCTCATTAACAACATTGCGTGCTGGTTTTTCTCCAGAAACAATTTCTAATTTACTTTTCTGAATAACAAGGAGGGAGGTAAGTTTTGTGATGGCAGATTGAATCCCTTTGCGATACCCTTCTTGAACTTCGGGCAATGGGTGCCATGAACCACCAATAGTGATGGGTAATGTATCGAGAGAATAAATTACATAGTCATCGTATTCATCAGAATTACGACCAAAAATTTCGGCAAGTATGTCATTGATCTGTCCACAGAGCGCCTTCATCCTTGGATCAGATCGTCGTTGTATTGTTCTCACATCGAAGGAGCTTAACTCCTTGATAATTTGTGCTAATTTATCATTACTACTTTTTATTGCTGCTGCAGGAGAAGGCTTAGCTATTGTATCTTGTTTCAGGGGCTTAGCTCGCTTTTCATCCTTGTACAGTTCTGGAGATCTTTCGGGTGATGTGCTCGCAGGAGTTCTCATAACCAGATCACGGATATTAAAAGAACTATCTTTATGCAAATTGGCTGCTTTTTTGTCCTGCTTTTGTTTTCCTTTTTTGAGCATGACTTTGATAATCACTTTAACAGCGTAAACTCTGCGTTATCAATGATTTATCTCACCTTTTCCCTCCGCGGCAAACCATGTTGAAATATAAATATAAATGACAAAAAAATAGCGTGCCGGCGACATTCATTCTGTTACGTGAATGTACAAGACAAATGGTCCGGTCCTGTAAACCACTGACATGTGGAAATATCGATATTGTTTGGCTTTTATCGTTTTATTCTGCTAACGAGCTTCCCGTGCACATCTCCAAAAAGAATAGCGTCTCTTATAATTCCTTCTAAAGGACAATTATCCTTTGAGAGCCATCCATCGATAATGCCTGTTTTTGAATCGGTGATTTCTGGATCAAGTTTGAGTTGTAGAAGCAAAGCAGCTTCATCTCCAACTTTGTCGGCAACCCGCTGATGATCCTCTTTTTCTTTTGCAGCTATCTTAATTTCGTACTTGCTTGATCTTTTCCGGGGAAATGTAGGAATGATATATGTTCGTCCCCTCTCAAGGGGACCATACACGCCATATCGGAAATTGTAAGAGGCACACAAAAAATCATCATACACCTTGCCTTCCGGAATAGCAGCCTCAACCGTCCGTAATCTCGCGCCTCTCCTGGTTGAACGTTTAGTCCACTTTTTTTTCTCATAATCAAATTCGTGGGAAAATGTTCTTGTTTTCTTCCCAATTCTTACATTCTCATCAAAAGACACGGACCTGAGACGCATCCCGCCTTCAGTTTCTTCCATCACTGTACAATAGGTATCCGCCCGATACCTTGACAACCAGCCAACAATACCAACTGTCTCTCCTTCAAGAACAGAAATATATCTACCTTTTTTTTCTGCCCGCTTAAAGGTCATCCTTGCTACAGCAACTTTTTTTAAAAACATGAAGGAAATTTCAAACTGTAGTTCTTCGCCAGCAAAAAACTCACCAATAGACGCAGCAATCTTACCGGTCCCAGACTGAGTCGCCTGTGCTCTTACATCCGATATCTGGAAGGGGAACAAAGAAAGTAAGGGGAGTCCAAAAAACCATTTTAGGATGTATCTTCGTGAAATCATTTTCTTACACTTTTTTTCTTAGGTACACCACATAGTCATCAAGTTGGTACCGAGGTCATACAATATCAAATATTTTGCCATCACCTTTTTTGCCTGTCAACAGGAATGAAAGAATAGGCTACCCATATAAAATGGCACACATCCTATCACACAGATAGAGGTTGTTAACGTAAAGCAGACACGCGCAACTCACTCAAGAACCACTCATGAATGTTAGGTGGTATGATAGAGTTTGTAACAATTACAATCCGGAAGGGCACGAATATCCCTGCACACTCGATCATGCAATCGCGTTTGCAGTGTAACATTATGGTCAACAGAAAAAAGCCATGAGATAGTACAAAGAACAGGTATGTTTACCTTAAAAAGATCAAAGACTGTGCTATCGCATAATATCCAGACCACCTGCTTACTGCAGAGTTGTTTATCATTAGGGGAAGGTTCATTAAGGGTGTCTGCAGTATCTTAACGGGTAGGTCGCAGTGAAATCCTGTCAAAGGAAATAACCCTCATTTTTCTTGACAAAGCGATCTTCGCACATTAAAGTCATTTGTAAATTTATTGTGTCATTCTCAAGGGGTGCATTATGAAGAAGATTAAGGTACATGAGGGACGTGCATACTATCCTATGCCCTGCGCAGTTGTTGGGGCAAAGATTGGCGAAAAAGCAAATTACCTTACGGTCGCATGGTTTAGTATGGTGAATCCTGACCCTCCATACCTGGCTATTGCGATGAACAAAGCTCATTACACAAATTTGGGCATAAAAACTAACAGAACCTTCAGTCTGAACATCCCTTCTGTGGATATTGCTGAAAAAGTTGACTATTGTGGTTTGGTTTCTGGCAAAAAATTTGATAAGGCTACAATATTTGAAACTTTTTATGGAGAGCTTGAAACTGCACCAATGGTCAAGGAATGCCCATTTAATGTGGAGTGTAGACTGGTACAGACTGTTGAACTACCAGCTGAAGATCTTTTCATCGGAGAAATCATCACTGCTTATTGCGATGAGAACTGTTTAACAGGAGGCACTCCCGACTTGAAAAAGATAAACTCTTTTATTCTCAGCATGCCTGACAAGAGATATCGAGCGCTCGGTCAGGATATCGGCAGCGCATGGGACATGGGAAAAAAGCATATCAAAAAATAAGCCTTGATGACGTAAATCATCAATCATCATTGGCGCGCCCAGAAGGGGTCGAACCCTCAACCTTTGGATCCGAAGTCCAACGCTCTATCCAGTTGAGCTATGGGCGCGCTTTGTCATTGCTTCATAATACCATATCTGTTAAAGAAAGGCACTCGGTCTTTTGACCTAAAGTACTCTTCCCATTTGCTTCAAAAACCGTCTAACGCCCCCATATTTAATTTTTGATGACCAATGTAGATGCCATGATGTCATGAAGCGCCTGTTTTTTGGTTGTGAAGGCCGCCATTATATAACCAAAGCTTAATATTATACCTGAAATAATCTTTCCAAAGTACCTTCCCGTTGCCCTTCCAAATGATATGCGATGGCCGGATAGATCTGTTACAGATATACCAAGTACTATTTTTCCTAGGGTAGCCCGTTTATGCGAACTTTCCATGAGTGCGTAGTAAAGCCAGCTTATAATAAAAAAGGGCATATCCAGGCTCTTTGTAGAACCTCCAGTTTGTCCAACAAAAAAACCAAGAATAATACCAGCTATCGCGAAAATCAAACTATCAATAACGAATGCTAAGAATCTGAGCCAAAAACCAGCGTAGTGAAATATTTGGGAATGTGTTGCATGAAAACATTGATCGATTTCAGGATCAGAGGACGAAGGTGGTATTTTCCGAGGTGTAATGTGATCTTCTGACCCACGAACATCATTAGTATCTGCAAATTCCCTTTTTGCCTCTATTTCCATTTTTTCCTTTAAAAGCTGCCATTCCAGTTTGGACTCATGTTTACTATAGTTGCCTTCCAAAAGTGTATTTCTCCTTATCCTAATTATTGTGCCAAATAATTGGTTCTCATGAATTTGCAGTTTACAAGGAGTTTTTCGTCAATTGAATATAACTATTAAATCTGTTCGGATTAAATGAGTTACTGAGAATAAAGAACCGTACAATGTAAGTGAGTCTGAGGACGTAACCAAATGTATATATTGAGATCCTATATCAGTGGTTATCGTACAGTCCTTCCGGTATTCTGATAGAATGGGCAAATTTGGGAGACTTTCAAGAAATTAGATGCATCTGTTTCCGTGACAGAGAATCTCAAGACATATATCGGAAAGACCGCGATCGTATATTTTCGGTCCGGAAAAGTAATTCAGGGCTGAACCATATCCATTGGAACCGATCCTCTTCTTATGGAAAAGATAGTGAGGAGATTTCTACAATGGCATATCGATGTAAGATGTAATAAGTGTCTTAAAAACAAAATTTCGAGATAGTAGATAGCATGATAGAGGCGGGACAGAAAGAAAATAGCCTCTGCCCTGTTTAATTTTTATTTGCAAAGAGTTACGTCACGTAGTATTCTGCCTAACAAATATCGAATCAAGGACTTAATAAAGGAGATACCTTTGAATAAGCAAAAACAATCCGGACGCATTCATTATGGATGGTATATCGTAGGTGCAACTTTTATGATTCTGTGTTTTAACGCTGGGGCGCGATATGCTTTTGGTGTTATGTTCAAGCCGATTATCAAAGAGTTTGGTTGGGGTCGCGGAGAAGTATCTCTGGTATTTTTTGTAAACATGGTAATCTTTGCCGTATCTCTGTTGATTGTAGGCAAACTCTATGATCGGTATGGACCCAAATGGGTGGTTATCATATCGACCATTTTTATATCCGCCGGATTTATGCTTACCTCGTTCATTCATTCTATTGGTCAGTTCTTTCTTTCCTATGGTATTCTTGCAGCCTTTGGGATTGCAGGTACGGCCGTGCCTCTTATGGCTACTTTGACAAGTAAATGGTTTGATAAATGGCGAGGTTTTGCAGTCAGCCTTTCTGTGTCAGGGAACTCAATCGGGCAGTTTGCACTCGTCCCCCTCTTTAGTTTCTTTGCTTTGAATTACGGATGGAGAAGCTCATACCTCTACATTGGCATCATTATGCTCATTGTCAATATTTTGCTTGCAGTTTTTGTGATCAAGGGTGACCCTAGACACTTTGGCCTTAAACCATATGGTTTTTTAGAAACGAAAGAAGGGGGAGACGATACGCAACCACCCGCTTCATCCGAAGGACATACCATGGATCTAGGTCTCAGAAAGGCTATGAAAACCTCTGCTTTTTGGTTTTTTAACATCGTGATGTTTATATGTGGTGGTGGAGATTACTTTGCAACTATTCATCTGATACCACTTGCTACAGACTACGGAATTCCAGCAATGACAGCAGGCAACATGCTAGCATGGTATGGACTTATGAGCCTAGTTGGCGTGCTTATCGCTGGGCCTGTGGCTGATTTTATGGGCAGTAAAATTCCAATCATTCTCACTTTTGTGTTGAGAGTATTGCTGTTCATTATGTTGATTCAATATAAGAATGAGGTGTCTTTTTATGTATTTGCTTTTGCCTTTGGATTTACGCATTTAATCACAGCACCTCTTACACCGATACTGATCGGAAAACTATATGGCTTTACATACATTGGTATTCTCACAGGCTTCATCAATACAGTGCATTTTCTTGGTGCAGGTTTTTGGCCTTACATGGCAGGAGTAATCTTCGACAAAACAGGAAGCTATCAACTGGCCTTTATCCTGTCTGCCATCATGGCATTCATAGCAGTTTTAGCTATGTTGCTCGTTAAGGAACGCAGACATCTTACAATGGAGGCTATTTCCTAATAGTACGCCTATAGTTAATACGAAACTGTGCGCTCATATTGGGTTTTTTTGACTGTCTCAGCTCAAAAGGCATATTTCTTTGGTGGAGTTCAAATATATCCAAGACCAAGAAGGTTTGATGAAAAAGAACGGTGGTCACAAATCACCAGCTACTCCCATCAATAATGATCCTTAGGAACAGTGTTGCCGCCCTCCAGGGAGAAAGTGATACATGCGGTAAAGTTAAAAAGTCTTATTTGAAAATGAAGATCTGCATCGGACGATAAATGAAAACATTGCAGATCGTATAGCTATTACTGTCAGTACTGCGAGGGTTTTTGTAAATAAAACCTTTCTTGCAATTCGCAGACTTTAGGGAGTTCCTGAGGTCGTACGACACCCGTTTGATCAGTTCGTCGTTCTACATGACAAGAAAGACAATAAGAGAGGTTTCTGGCAAGGCACCAGGGAGAATTTTTTGCTGATATCTTTGACAGGATCAAAAGAGCTGACGGAGAAATACGGATATTGCGAACTACGGTTGCAACGTACACCAAAGAGAAAGGGCAAACCCGCTACTCTGGCAGCCTTTCATGATATCTCTCCAATAAAAACTGCTGAGCAGGAAATTATTAATCAGAACAAGGAACTGATTCAGAAAATCATCAACCTGAGAAAAGCCAAGAATGAACTGAAGATTTTCAACCCAACAGTTTCCCATGATTGACGTAACCTATATACGCTAAAAAACGTTTTACGAGAGAGGATTATTAGGAGTTACAAGGTTATGCTTTATGATAGGTTCTCACATCAGATGGGGATTGTTTAAGACAGTTCCACAAAATAGAGCAACTCACAGAAGATTTGTTGGCTCACTCAAATTTTAGCATTCGCGCACTAAGGCAGGAACTTATGGCAATAGACAGAAAGTCTCGTGAAATCTGTTGTAGAGGAGCTAGGAACGGTTTATCCTGAATGGGAGGTTATTGTTAGTGGCCTCGCCCCTTGTATGGGTACCGTATGTATGATGTAATAAAAGTTTGTGAATCACCTTTCGAAAGCTTTTAATTTTTGAGCCAAAAAACCGAAAGAACGATTGAAATAAGACGTATTGGACGAACATGCGAGCACTTTATTTCGTGAAAGATAATGGAATCGGATTTGGTATACAGTATAAGCACGGGCCTTTTACGTTCAGTCACAGGATGAGTTAAATGGGACCGGGGATGGGGTTTGCAATAATAAAAAGGATTGGGCCTTCACAGAGGAACAGTAGCAACAAAGAGAAAGCTTGATGTTGGTGCCGCCGTTCCATGTGACGTTACCCAAACGTTCAGGATGGCATCAACCCTTTGAATGGCCATTGCAGCCACAATTATCAATATTTACACGTTAAACCCTGCTACAGCCCGTTCAAGATTCACAGATAATTCTGCAAGTTCAAGAGATGCTTTTGTAATGTCCTCGGAATTTCCAGATGTTTCTTTGGATACGGTAGCAATTGTTTCTATATCCTTGCTTATCTGCTCAGAGGTGGAAGCCATCTCTTCAGAAGCTGACGCAATCTGCTGCACCATTACATGGAGTTGGTCGACGCTCCCTACTATGTTCCTCAAAACATCCCCTGCCTGAGTCGAGAGTTCCACGCCTGCCGTTACCTCACGCGTTATGGTTTCCATAGAAGCCACAACTTCATGAACCTCTTTCTGCATCGATGTTATCATAGAGCTTATCTCAGAAGTGGAATTGCTGGTTCTTACAGCCAGTTTTTTCACTTCGTCCGCAACAACGGCAAATCCTCTCCCTGCTTCTCCTGCTCTTGCTGCTTCTATAGCTGCGTTTAGAGCAAGCAGATTGGTTTGATCAGCAATTTCATTAATTACACTGATTATTTGACCTATTTGGTTGGAACGATCTCCAAGGGATTTGATCAATTTTGCAGATGCCTCAATTGTTTCTGATATCGCCTTGACCTTGTGCACTGAACTATCAACCACTTTTTCTCCATTTCGTGCGAGTTTTGCTGTTTCGGTTGAAGACATTTCAATGCTCGACGTGTTTCTTGCAACATCGAGAATTGTTTGGGACATCTCTTCTGATGCACTTGCCACCTGTAATGCTCTGCTCGCCTGTTCCCCCGCACCTTTTGACATCAGTTCAGAATTTGTGTTTAGCTGCTGGCTTGCAGATGCCATATTTGATGCAGCAGCCTTGACTTCTCCAATTATACGTTGAAGATTTTCCACCATGTTCTGCATTGCCGCGAGAAGTTGGCCCGTCTCGTCTCCCCTCAAGTTCTCTATACGGGCTGTTAAATCGCCGTCTGCAATTCTGTGTGCAATGTACGCACCGTAGCCAAGTGGTTTTGTGATACTCCTGGCAAGACCAATGGCAAGAAAAACCGTAAATGCAAAAACGATTGCTCCAATTATCAAAAGAAGGAATCGAGCTCTTATGTATGTTGCCTGAGCATTTTTTGCACCCAAACTGGTTTGTTCCTGTTGATATCGCACAAGATCATTGCATGCATTAGCCAGGATATTGCTTATTTGTAGGGTCCCGGTAATGGTAGTGATAGCAGTTTGCGTATTACCTGATGCTGCTGTTTCGAGTGCCCGGTCGTTTGCATTCTTAGCGATTTCAGCGTTTTGTTTCAACTCTTGAATAATTTCCTTACCTTTTGCCATGGTTTCCAATTTTTCGAGTGCTGTAATTGATGTTTGGTAGATTGTACGCGCGGCTTCTATCTTTTGCTGTTCTGTTTTCGTCATTGCCTCATCGTTTGACAGCACGATCGTGAGAACACTCTTATCGATAGCACTAATCGAATTTTGAATAGCATATGCCAGTTCAATTTTTGCGTTATTAACCCTGGTAATTTGTTCAATTTTGCTGTTTATACCGCTTAAGCTCCAGATGCCTGTAATGGTAAGAATAATCATTAACGCAAGAATTACACCAAAGCCAAAAGCAAGGCGCTTGCTTATTGTAAGATTCGATGCCTTTCTAATGGATTTTATTGTTCCAATAGGATTTAATCTCATAGTAGCTCCTCATGAGGATTCTGCTTCAAGAATCCAATCTGTATTTACGCTTATTTTTTTTATCGTGAAAAAATCTGTTTTTCTTAAAACAGTTTTCAGCTATTAGACTGAAAGGCAGTTTTAGCTTCATCGCTCAACCGGAGGATTGTGAGATCGCCATCCTCTATATGGATACCTAGCTGACAATTTGATTGGAGACTCTCTCTGATAGTCGTGTTGCCCCATATGAATCCCTGCTGAATTTTGCATAGTCTATGCAGGGGGCCTCATGCTATCCTGCTGTCCACGCAGGGCAACAAGGGTTTGCTTGCATGAATAATCACAATTAACGAAGCACATAACGTACTCGTGTTGATGGTAAGG
>Ga0255342_1001317_pt1 | contig 35950 bp, 30 predicted proteins | sample wastewater_treat_3_FD_192416 | JGI IMG/M metagenome (GOLD analysis project Ga0255342, IMG submission 192416) | Wastewater microbial communities from Lulu Island WWTP, Vancouver, Canada - plant14 | ecosystem: Engineered > WWTP > Wastewater > Unclassified | place: Canada: Vancouver, British...
CTGGTTTTGCCTCTGGTTCGGAATCTAAGAACAGCATATCTATCATGAGCAATTGCATCAGGCAGGGTTCATTTTATCTGTCCATGGTTGCAAAATTTTGTCCACGGTTTGGGGTACACTTTAATACGATATCGGCGGCAAAGGTGATTTCGGTGTGGGAATGTTCTTCTTCCCTCAGAGCGAGATGAAGCGCGGACAGGCTATGAAGCTTTTCGAGCTCATAGCAAAGAAGAACGGCATGGAGCTCATATGCTGGCGTACTGTACCTGTATCGGCTGATATCCTCGGACATAAGGCACTTGAAAGTATGCCTTATATCATGCAGGCTTTTGTGAAGCGTCCCGAGGGATGTCCCAAGGGGCTTGATTTCGACCGTAAGCTTTTTATAGCAAGACGGGAGTTCGAGCAGTCCGATGAGAATACATACGTCTGCTCACTTTCCTCGCGTACTATAGTATATAAGGGAATGTTTCTGGTTGATGAGCTGAGACGCTTCTACACAGATCTCCAGAGTGAGGATTTTACCTCCGCAATCGCTATGGTGCATTCCCGTTTTTCCACAAATACAAACCCCAGCTGGCAGAAAGCTCACCCGAACCGTTTCATTGTCCACAACGGCGAGATAAACACCATCACAGGCAATGCGGATAAGATGCTTGCCCGTGAGGAGAGCATGACCTGCGAGGCTCTGAAAAATGATATGTACAAGATACTTCCTGCCATAAATGTGAACGGCTCAGACTCCGCAAGGCTGGACAACGCTCTCGAATTCATGGTGATGTCGGGAATGCCCCTGCCGCTGGCAGTAATGATAACAATTCCCGAGCCGTGGAAGAACGACAAGACCATCTCTCGCTCCAAATACGATCTTTATCAGTACTATGCAACTATGATGGAGCCTTGGGACGGACCTGCGTCGATAATCTTCTCGGACGGCGAGGTCATGGGAGCTGTCCTCGACAGAAATGGTCTGCGTCCGTCTCGTTACTGCGTAACAAGTGACGGATATCTCATTCTCTCCTCGGAGACAGGCTGTATCGATATACCTGCGGACAAGATAGTCAAGAAAGACCGACTCCGCCCCGGAAAGATGCTCCTTGCAGACACAACTCAGGGACGCATCATCGAGGACGACGAGATAAAGTCTGCTTATGCACTCAGACAGCCCTACGGCGAGTGGCTGGACGCAAATCTGGTACGTCTTCACGATCTGCATATCCCGAACAAGGGCGTGCAGACCTACACGGGAGAGGAACTTGCAAAGCTTCAGAAGGCTTTCGGATGCGCATACGAGGATATCCGCACATCTATCCTGCCAATGGCTGAAAAAGGCGCAGAGCCCATTGCTTCCATGGGAAGCGATATCCCTCTGCCGCCGCTGGACAAGCAGTCTCCGCCGCTTTTCAACTATTTCCGTCAGCTCTTTGCACAGGTCACAAATCCTCCCTTTGACGCTATCCGTGAGGAGATCGTTACAGATACGAGCGTCTACATCGGCAAGGACGGAAATCTCCTTGAGGAGCGTCCCGAGAACTGCCATGTTCTCAAGATCGAGAACCCCATTCTCACGGAAACTGATATGCTGAAGATAAAGGCTCTCAGCTCAGATGGACTGAAAAGCGCTGTTATCCCCATATCCTATTACATCGGCACACCTCTTGAAAAGGCAATAGAAAGGCTTTTCATCGAGGCAGACAAGGCTTACCGCGACGGTGCGACCATACTCATTCTCTCCGATCGCGGTGTGGACGAGTTCCACTGTCCTATACCGTCTCTCCTTGCAGTTTCAGCTCTCCAGCAGCATCTTGTCTCCACTAAAAAGCGCACTGCCGTGGCAATGATACTGGAGTCCGCAGAGCCGAGAGAGGTACATCATTTTGCGGCACTTCTGGGCTACGGAGCTTGTGCGGTAAATCCCTATCTCGCTCATGAAACTATCCGCTCGCTCATTGATGAGGGAACTCTTGACAAGGACTTCTATGCAGCCGAGGACGACTATAATTCAGCTATTCTCCACGGTATCGTTAAGATAGCGTCTAAAATGGGCATTTCCACTATCCAGTCCTATCAGGGCAGCAAGCTCTTTGAAGCCGTAGGTGTTTCAAAGGAGCTTATCGACAGGTATTTTTCGGGAACTGTCAGCCGTATCGGCGGCATAGGTCTTGCAGATATAAGCCGCCGCACGGAGAAGCTCCACACAGCAGCATTTGATCCGCTGGGACTTACCGTCAACGACAGTATCGGCAGCGCAGGCAGCCATAAGCTCCGCAGCGGAAAGTCCGAACATCTCTACACGCCCGAGACTATACATCTGCTCCAGCAGGCTGCAATGACAGGCAGCTATGATACGTTCAAGAAGTATAGCGAGTGTCTCACCCGTGAGGACAACGAGCTGACGCTGAGAAGTCTCCTCGACATCAGATTTGATGAAAAGGGCGGCATTCCTATTGACGAGGTAGAGTCTGTGGAAAGTATCTGCACTCGTTTCAAGACGGGAGCAATGTCCTACGGCTCTATTTCACAGGAAGCTCATGAATGCACGGCTGTGGCTATGAATCGTATCGGAGGAAAGTCCAACAGCGGCGAGGGCGGAGAGAGCCCCGAAAGGCTGAAATCCGACCGTTGCTCAGCCATCAAGCAGGTAGCTTCGGGACGATTTGGCGTAACAAGTGAATACCTTGTTTCGGCTCAGGAGATACAGATAAAAATGGCGCAGGGCGCTAAACCCGGTGAGGGTGGACATCTGCCCTCGGGAAAGGTCTATCCGTGGATTGCCAAGACTCGTCATTCCACCGCAGGCGTGGGTCTTATCTCACCGCCTCCTCATCATGATATCTACTCCATTGAGGACTTGGCACAGCTCATCTACGATCTTAAAAATGCCAACGACAAGGCGCGTATCTCCGTAAAGCTTGTCTCCGAGGCAGGCGTGGGAACTGTCGCGGCAGGTGTTGCCAAGGCAGGAGCACAGGTAATACTCATCTCAGGCTATGACGGCGGTACAGGCGCTGCTCCCAGAAGCTCAATTTACAATGCAGGACTTCCGTGGGAGCTGGGACTTGCTGAGGCTCACCAGACACTTATGCTCAACGGTCTGCGCTCAAGAGTCCGCATAGAGACCGACGGAAAGCTCATGACAGGAAGGGACGTTCTCGTTGCGGCACTGCTGGGCGCCGAGGAGTTCGGATTTGCAACTGCTCCGCTGGTTACAATGGGCTGCGTGATGATGAGAGTGTGCAATCTTGATACCTGTCCTATGGGTATCGCCACACAGAATCCCGAGCTGAGAAAGCGTTTCCGTGGCAAGCCCGAATATATCGTGAATTTTATGCATTTCATCGCACAGGAGCTCCGCGAGTATATGGCAAAGCTGGGCATACACACTGTGGACGAGCTTGTGGGACGCACTGATCTGCTCGTGCCGAAAAAGGATACTCACGGTATTGACTTCTCGGCTGTGCTGGGCGTTTCTGCTTCGGAAAGCAAGCAACACTTCGACGCTGATGATATTTACGATTTTGCTCTTGACAGCACCATAGACCGCCGTGTTATAATGAAGAAGCTGGGAAGCTCGCTGAAAAGCGGCTCCGCTAAAACTATCTCCATAGATGTGGTGAACACAGACCGCTCCGTGGGAACTCTCACAGGAGCTGAGATCACCCGTATCCACGGCGAGAATGCTCTCTCTGACGATACATTCACAGTAAAATGCAGCGGCAGCGGCGGACAGTCCTTCGGCGCATTTATTCCAAAGGGACTTACTCTGGAGCTCTGCGGCGACAGCAATGACTACTTCGGCAAGGGACTCTCTGGCGGAAAGCTTGTGCTCTATCCGCCGAAAAATTCCGCATTCAGACCCGATGAGAATATAATTGTCGGCAATGTGGCACTCTACGGTGCGACCTCGGGAAAAGCCTTTATAAACGGCGTCGCAGGTGAGCGCTTCTGCGTGAGAAACTCGGGTGCTATCGCTGTATGCGAGGGCACAGGCGATCGCGGCTGCGAGTACATGACAGGCGGACGTGCTGTTATCCTCGGCAGAACGGGCAAGAATTTCGCTGCGGGAATGTCGGGCGGTATCGCCTATGTTCTCGATGAGGAGCACGATCTGTATACCCGTCTCAACAAGGCTCTTGTCTCTCTCGAAGCTGTTACAGCTGAGGAGGATATCGCTGAGCTGAAAACTATCATCGAAGAACACGCCGAGGCAACCGGCTCGGAAAAGGCAAAGACTATCCTTGCTGACTTTGAAAGCTATATTTCAAAGTTCAAGAAAATAATCCCCCACGATTATGCAAAGATACAAACTACTGTCAAGGCACTTGAAAAGTCGGGAGTTCCGTATGAACAAGCTGAGATAGAAGCCTTTGAGCTTCTGAGAAAGGAGGCGTGAGCCATGGGAAAGGCAACAGGATTTCTTGAATATACAAGAGTTGAAACAACTGCAAAAGAGCCCCTTGAACGCATAAAGGACTTTAACGAGTTCCATATCCCTCTCAGTGAGGAGCAGAGATGCGAACAGGCGGCAAGATGTATGGACTGCGGTGTGCCCTTTTGTCAGAACGGAAAAATGCTCTGCGGAATGATATCGGGCTGTCCGCTTAATAACCTCATTCCCGAGTGGAACGACCTGCTTTATCACGGGCAGAGGGAACAGGCTCTCAGCCGATTGCTGATGACCAATAACTTTCCCGAGTTCACATCAAGGGTCTGCCCTGCGCTCTGTGAAAAAGCCTGCACCTGCGGACTTGACAGCTCTCCCGTGACTGTCAGGGAGAACGAGCGCTCCATCATTGAATACGGCTTTGAAAACGGACTTATGGAGCCGCAGATACCAAAGGTCCGCAGCGGAAAAAGGGTAGCTGTTATCGGTTCGGGTCCTTCGGGACTTGCCGCAGCAGATACTCTCAACAAGCGCGGTCACAGTGTAACGGTTTACGAGCGCTCCGACCGTATCGGCGGGCTCCTCATGTACGGTATCCCCAATATGAAGCTTGAAAAGCATATCATTGAGCGCCGTACTGCGCTTATGGAGGCTGAGGGCGTGAACTTCATCACCAATGCCAATGTGGGAGCAGATGTGTCCGCCGATGAGATAATGAAGAACTTTGACGCTGTGATACTTGCCTGCGGCTCATCAAATCCCCGTGATATAAAGGCTGATGGCAGGGAGGCAGAGGGCATTTACTTTGCTGTGGACTTCCTGAAGGCAACCACAAAGAGCCTGCTGGATTCCAACCTTACAGACGGCAAAGCCATTTCCGCAAAGGATAAAAATGTTGTAATAATCGGCGGCGGTGATACGGGAAATGACTGCGTGGGAACAGCTGTCCGTCACGGCTGTAAGTCAGTGACACAGCTGGAAATGATGCCTAAGCTCCCCGATGAGAGAGCGGAAAGCAATCCGTGGCCTCAGTGGCCGAGAGTCTGCAAGACGGACTACGGTCAGGAGGAAGCCATAGCTGTGTTCGGTCACGACCCGAGAATTTATACTACCACTGTAAAGGAGTTCATCAAGGACGACAAGGGGACTCTTATCGCAGTTAAGACGGTAAAGCTTGAATTTGTCACAGATGAGAAAAGCGGAAGAAAGGTACCTAAGGAGATAGATGGCAGCGAGGAGATACTTCCCTGTGAGCTTTGTCTTATTGCCGCAGGCTTCCTCGGATGTCAGAGCTATGTTGCCGAGGCTTTCGGGGCAGAGCTTGACCGGCGTACAAACATTAAGACCGAAACAGGCAGTCATGCCACAAACATTCCCAAGGTGTTTACCGCAGGCGATATGCATATCGGACAGTCTCTTGTGGTAAGAGCTATCCGTGAAGGCAGGGACGCTGCCGCAGAGACGGACAGATACCTTATGGGCTATACGAATCTTTAACGGAGGACGAAATGATATATTCGGAAAATGAAATACTACAGTATATTGAGGAAAACGATGTCAAGTTCGTGAAGCTGACCTTCTGTGACCTGCACGGCAGACTTAAAAACATCTCAATACTTTCTTCCGAGCTCGCTGTTACTTTTGAAAACGGAGCAAGGATAACCGCAAAGAAGATATCAGGCTTTGAAGTCACTGACGGAAAGGACCTTTATCTTTTCCCCGATGCAAAAACAATGATGGTCTTGCCGTGGAGACCTCAGCAGGGCAGAGTTATCAGAATGTTCTGCTATATCCGCTATAAGGACGGCACTCCTTTTGAGGGTGACGGAAGATATTTCCTGAAAAAAGCCATGAAAGCCGCAGTTTCCGCAGGCTACTGCTTCCGCTTCGGAACGTCCTGCGAGTTCACACTTTTCAGAAATGACGAGAATGGAATCCCTACAAAGATACCTCACGATAACGCAGGCTACTGCGATACAGCTCCCGATGACAAGGGAGAGAATATCCGCCGCGATGTTTGTCTGACGCTGGAGCAGATGGGCATACACCCTGTATCATCCCGTCACGAGAGCGGCTGCGGTCAGCATGAGATAGATTTCAACGCTTCATCGGCACTCAAAGCAGCGGATACATTTCTCAGCTTCAAGTCTGCGGTGAAATCCGTGGCAGAGACTCATGGTGTCCATGCAAGCTTTATGCCAAAGCCGCTGCGAACAGACTGCGGAAACGGTATGCACATCAGTTTTAATATCTTCCCCGACAGCGACTTTCTCGAGGAGCGCAGCACAGGAACAGGCGATGAGCTGAAAAGCGCAGCAGCAGGCATAATGGAGCATATCCGTGACTTTACGCTGTTTACCAATTCTACTGTTAATTCCTATGAAAGACTGGGAGAGTTCACAGCTCCGCGAGATATACTCTGGGCTTCTGATGAGGGCTCGCAGCTCATAAGAATGAATCCTGACAGCGATGAGACTGCTGTGGAGCTGAGAGCGGCTGACTGTGTGTGCAACCCCTACTTTGTGCTTGGACTTATGATATATGCTGCACTGGAGGGCATATCCGGAAAGGCACAGCTCCCTGCGGAAAAAGAAAGCAGGGGCAGGCTGCCCGTATCGCTTGAAGATGCGGCGGACTGTGCTGAGGGCTCGGACTTCATCAGAAAATACATTCCTGAGAATATCCTTGAAACTCTCATATCATACAGCAGGACTGAGTGGAAGGAGTATTCCACCGCCTATGACAAGGAAGCTTTTGAAGATCAGAAGTATTTTTACAGTTTATAACGGAGGTCGGCTTTGGAAAAGGTACTTGTAATATCAAGCAATAAAAGCGCCTCTGAAGCTCTCGTAAATTTTATCCGTGACTCGTTCCGATGTACGCCTAAGCTGGTGGAATCGGCTTATCAGGCAAAGACTTATCTCGACAGTGAGCCCTCTGTGGAGCTGGCTGTCATAAACTCGCCCCTGATGGACGAATCGGGCTTTGAGCTTGCGGAGTACATAATCGAAAAAACAGCCGCAAACTGTATCTTTATGATAAAGGAAGAGCACATCGAAAAGATTAATGACCGCGCCGAAAAATGCGGTATAATCATCGTGGGCAAGCCCTTCAGCAGGACACTTCTTTATCAGCTGGTAAAGACGCTGGATATAGCTGTGACACGCTCTCTGAAGCTGTACAGCGAGAACCTCCGCCTCGAGGAGAAGATAAGAGAGATACAGACTATCGACAAGGCAAAATTCCTGCTCATGGAGTACAAGGATATGACCGAGGCTGAGGCTCACGCATATCTGGAGCAGTACGCCATGAACAAGCGCAAGAAGAAAAGCATTGCGGCTCTTGAACTGATTGACAGGATAAACGAGCAGTATCTGTAAGAGGTGTAAAAATGTTTGATTCCATACATGAGGAATGCGGAGTTTTCGGCATATATGAAAACAGCCGCGGTGATACCGCTTCCTCGGCATATTTCGGACTGTACGCGCTCCAGCACCGCGGTCAGGAGAGCTGCGGCATTGCGGTCTGCGACGACGGAGTTTTCAGGCACAAAAGGGCAGACGGTCTTGTATCGGAGGTGTTCATCCGTGAGGAGCTCGACAAGCTGGGAAAGGGCAATATAGCTGTGGGACACGTCCGCTATTCCACTACGGGAGGGCATAATCCCAATAATATCCAGCCCCTTGTTATCCGCCATATCAAGGGAAATATGGCTCTTGTCCATAACGGCAATCTGGTCAATGCGGCGGAGCTTAGACGTTCATTCGAGATGTCGGGAGCAATATTTCACGGCACCTCCGACACTGAGGCGATAGCCTATGAGATAGTGCGTGAGCGCCTCAACTGCCGCTCTACGGAGGAGGCAGTGGAGCGTGCGATGCCCCGTCTCAGGGGAGCATATTCCTGCATACTTATGACTGCCACCAAGCTCATTGCCTTCCGTGACCCCGACGGATTCCGTCCGCTGTGTATCGGCAGAGCTCACGACGGAGCCTATGTTGTGGCTTCCGAGTCCTGCGCCCTTGAGACAGTGGGAGCGGAGTTCGTCCGCGATGTTAAGGCAGGGGAGATAGTTGTCATCGGAAAGGACGGTCTGCGCTCAATAGATACCAACTGCGGTAAAAAGCAGAATATCTGCATATTCGAGTATATCTATTTTGCCCGTCCCGATTCTGTAATTGAGGGCGTATCCGTTCACCACGCAAGGCTCAAAGCAGGTGAGCTCCTCGCTAAGCACAGTCCTGTGGATGCGGACATAGTCATCGGCGTTCCGGATTCGGGACTTGATGCGGCTCTGGGCTATGCAAATGAAAGCGGTATCCCTTACGGTATCGGGTTCATCAAGAACAAATACATCGGCAGGAGCTTTATACAGCCCCAGCAGGCTCAGCGCGAAAATGCCGTTAAGATTAAGCTCAATGCGGTCCGTGAGAGCGTTGCGGGAAAGCGTGTAATAATGATAGATGACTCCATCGTAAGGGGCACCACAAGTGCAAGAATAGTGAAGCTTTTGCGCGATGCAGGTGCGAAAGAGGTACACGTCCGCATATCATCTCCGCCCTTTCTGCACTCCTGCTATTTCGGTACGGATATAGACTCCGAGGAAAATCTCATCGCTGGCAAGTGCCATTCGACTGAGGAGATAGCGGAGTACATTGGCGCGGATTCACTGGCGTATCTGCCAATTAACGCCCTTGGCGAGCTCATAGATAAGAAGTGCGGCTATTGCTGCGGCTGCTTCACAGGTGATTACCCCGTTGATACGACGGGAGCAGGCAGCAAGAACAAATTTGACGAAAAAATACATGGGTGACATTTTCAAAGGGCTTGTATCAATGGGGATACAGGCTCTTAATATTACAAAAATTCGGAGGAATAGAAAATGTGTACGATAATGGGATACTGCGGCAAGGGCTGCGGTATGCAGAAGGTTTCGGAGGGACTTACGGCTACTGTGTCAAGAGGTCCCGACGACGAGAGGATAATTGACCTGAAAGACGGCGTTCTGGGCTTTCAGCGCCTTTCTATAATGGGACTGACTCCCGAGGGTATGCAGCCCTTTGAGCTTGACGGTAATTACGCTGTATGCAACGGCGAGATATACGGCTTCAAAAAAATACGGGAGGAGCTTATTGCAAAGGGCTGCAGCTTCCGCAGTGACAGCGACTGCGAGATACTGCTGCCCATGTACAGAGAATACGGCACGGATATGTTTGCGATGCTGGACGCTGAATTTGCCTGCATCATATATGACAGCGAGCAGCGCACGTTTATAGCTGCCCGTGACCCCATAGGCATTCGTCCCCTGTATTACGGCTATGACGGCGAAACCATTGTATTTGCCAGTGAAGCTAAGAACCTCGTGAAGGTGTGCAATAAAATAAAGCCCTTTCCGCCGGGTCATTACTACAAGGACGGTAAGTTCTGCTGTTACTGTGATATAACAGCCGTTGACAGTGTAATCCACGATGATATTGAGACTGTCTGCAAAAATATCCATGATAAGCTTGTGTCAGGCGTCAGGAAACGCCTTGACGCAGACGCAAAGGTGGGCTTTCTGCTGTCTGGCGGACTGGACTCCTCGCTGGTCTGTGCTATTGCCCAGCGTGAAATGGATAAGCCGATACGAACCTTTGCTATCGGCATGAACACCGACGCTATCGATCTGAAATACGCAAAGCAGGTGGCTGACTACATAGGAAGTGAGCATACAGAGGTGATCATCACCAAGGACGATGTGATAGCTGCCCTTGATGATGTTATACACCTCCTCGGGACCTATGATATAACCACTATCCGTGCAAGCATGGGAATGTATCTGCTCTGTAAGACTATACACGAACAGACCGATATCCGTGTTCTTCTCACAGGCGAGATATCCGATGAGCTTTTCGGCTATAAGTACACTGATTTTGCTCCCTCAGCAGAGGCTTTTCAGGCAGAGTCAGTGAAGCGTGTCCGCGAGCTCCATATGTACGATGTTCTCCGTGCGGACAGGTGTATCTCCGTAAACTCCCTTGAAGCAAGAGTTCCTTTCGGTGACCTTGACTTCGTGAAATATGTCATGGCAGTTGACCCCGAAATGAAGCTGAACAAGTATAACAAGGGCAAGTACCTGCTGCGCCATGCCTTTGAAGGAGACTATCTGCCGCATGATATCCTTTACCGTGAAAAGGCTGCATTTTCCGATGCCGTGGGACATTCAATGGTGGATCATCTTAAAGAATATGCAGAGGATTATTACTCAGATGAGGAATATGAGCTTCTGTGTACGAAATACGATCATGCAAGACCGTTTACAAAGGAGTCACTGCTGTACCGCGAGATATTCGAGAAATACTATAAGGATAACAGCGAAATGATCGCGGACTTCTGGATGCCGAACAAGGAGTGGGAAGGCTGCAACGTAAACGACCCGTCAGCCTGTGTACTCTCGAACTACGGAGAGAGCGGAATGTGATAATAAGGGAGTTCCGAAAGGAAGCCCTTTGATGATAAAAGCTGAAAAAAGCCTGAAAGCAAACTAATTGCTTTCAGGCTTTTCTGTATTTCAATAAACTCAATTGTATGCTTATAGAGCGGAGCGACGAATCGTTCCACTGCTTATAAATCTCATTATATTCTATCTGCATTTCGTTCAAGGTAATTATCCACTTTATCATCTCCTTCAAAATCGCGTACACTATCGTATATATGATCTATATTCCAACACAACAGATCCTTTATGGAATCAATAGGCATAACTTCACCTTCATCACCATAGCTGAGATAATTACCTGTGGCAATTTCCATCAGTAAATACCCACATGAGCCATCAGACCCTAACACGATGTACTTATCACTGTCGCCTTCCTCGATCCAATCATTGTATCCCTCATTGAAATGTTTTTTGATAGTTTCAAGACTCCATAGATTCATGTATGTTATATTGCTGTCAAATCCATTTGTCAGCTTGTATAATTCTCTGAGTTCATCAGGGAGTCTGATACCGGTTTCCTCTTCAAAGCTTATTATTTCATCAATGCTTTTTGGCGATTTAAAGAAGATACGAATATCATCAGGGTATTTTTCAGATAGTAATTTCATGATTTCAATTTCTTCCGTAAACATAATAGATTTCTCCTTGAAAATGTATTAAGAGTAATAGACGAAGTTTCCTCAGTTTTTATTATACCATACAGATCATGAAAAAACAATGCCGACTTTCAGTAAAATGCTAATAGAATGTGTGCATCACACTCAAAAAGTTCGTCGAGACTGTTTACGGTTGCAGCAGATAGAAAAGCGGTCCTTGACGTAACGCTTGAATTCAGCGGTCATCACACCTGCAAGTACCAAAGAAATAAAGTGTTTCAAAAAAATACCTCCGTTCTGATTTGCTACTTCTATTGTAGCATACAGAGCAGAGGTAAGTCTAATTGAAATATTAAATAGCAGATAGAAAAATTAAATCGTCACACAGCAAGCGGATCGTCTTTGTATTTATCCTGTATCATTTTTACAAAATCAAGCACGAATTTTCGGCTTTCGGATTTGTGGGTATAAAGGGCGCAGGGCATTTTCTCCTGACAGTCAAAGGGTATCCATACAAACCCGCCCGTATGGTCGTTGAGGAAACCCGGTGACAGGCAGATACCACGCTCGGACGCAACATTCGTCAGCGTGGTGTTATGGTCGGGACTGTTGAAATAGCTGATATTGCCCCCCTGCGATAAGGCGCTGCTGCACGGCTTTCAGCTCGGGCGGTGAGGTATTGCCCACCATAAGTGTCCGCCCCGAGAGGTCGCTTTCACGGATAATCCGCTTGCGTGAGAGCATATCATTCTTCTTGCAGATCAGGTAAATGCCGCTGTCGAAAAGGTGATGTTTTTTCACATCGTGAATACGCTTCATCTGATGTTCGAGGGAGAAAGTCACGTCCATTTCGCCTGCGAAAAATCGCTCTAAGTAGCCCGAATAAATAAAGTACGGCGTGACGGAAATATCAGGATAGACCTTTGCAAACTCCATAATGATCTGCGGCAGATAATAAAGTGCAGACCGCACTGGCATACAGATATTGATATTTCCCTTGTATTTTGAGCTGAAATTCTGCCCGTTTTCTATCGCCTTGTTCAGCTCCGTCAGCACACTTCTGATCGTAACGATAAACTGCTCACCCGCGGGAGTGAGCGCTGCGCCCTTGCCCGAACGCGCGAATATCTCAAAGCCGATCTCGTCCTCTAAAAGGCGTATCTGGTAAGTCAGTGTGGGCTGGGAGATAAAGAGATTTTCAGCCGCACGGTTGAAATTCTGCGTCCTTGCAAGCTCGGCGGCATATGTAAGCTGCTTTGTGGTCATGGTATCACCTCGGATAAATTATAGCATAGTCATTTTGTTTTGTAAAGGTATACTGAGTAATTTAATTTTTCTATCGGTTATTAAAGTTTTCTATTAGACTTACCACTGTTTGTGTGATAAAATGGTATTAAAGAAATTTTTATGAGGTGATCTGTATGACAAATTTTGAACTGAACGATAACACAACGATTCCCGTAACAGGCTTCGGTGTATTTATGGTACCGAACAATGGTCCGACGGAGGAAGCCGTCACGACTGCTCTGAAAGAAGGCTACCGTCTGATCGACACGGCGGCTGCATATCAGAACGAGAGCGATGTAGGCAAGGCGGTGAAGAAGTCGGGTATTCCACGTGAGAAGATCTATGTGACCTCGAAGCTGTGGCTTCAGGACTACGGCTATGAGGCTGCGAAAAGGGCGATAGACACATCGCTATCAAAGCTGGGGCTCGACTACATGGACTTGTATCTGCTCCACCAGCCCTATGGTGACACCGCAGGTGCGTGGAAAGCCCTCGAAGAAGCGGTCAGGGCAGGCAAGATACGTTCGATCGGAGTGAGCAATCACACGGTCAAATTCCTTGACAAGCTGCTGCCGAAAATGGAGATACTGCCCGTTGTCAACCAAATGGAATGCAACCCGTATTTCCAGCAGAAGGAGCTGCGAGAGTATCTTGCAAAATACAATATCCGCATGGAGGCGTGGTATCCTCTCGGTCACGCAAACAGGCAGCTTCTGACCGATAAGGTGCTTGTGGGGCTTGCCGAAAAAAACGGTAAATCTGTGGCGCAGATCATTCTCCGCTGGCATTATCAGGAGGGCATCATCGCACTTCCGAAAGCGACATCTATTGAACATATCCGTGACAACATCAGCATTTTTGATTTTGAGCTGACAGTCGAGGATATGACTGCGATCCGTGCGCTTGACAAGGGCAAGGGTACGCATGACCCAGACAATATGGCAAATGCTGTGACGCTTGGAATGTATAAAATTCACAGAAGTGAAAGTATGAAATATCCCACAGTTGAATGCGTGGAGTATTTCATGCGCCGTGCAAAGGGCGCTATTAAGGAGGTATTTTTATGGCTATGGTATTTGACAGAAACGAGAACAGAAAGGTTGCTGTTCTGCTTGGCGCAGGCAGCATGGGAACGGCTATCCTGCGCCGTGTGTGTGCAGGAATGACGCTGCTTTTCGGTGACATCAGCGAGAAGCGCCTTGATGAGGTAAAGTGTGAGTATCAGGGTTACGGCTATGCGGTGGAAACAATTGTGGTGGATGCCAACAGTAAAGAGAGCATCGAAGCCTTTGCCGCAAAAGCAGCTGAGCTCGGCGAGGTGAAATACTACATTCACACAGCAGGACATTCGCCCAATCAGGCAAGTCCTGAGAAGATCATCGACCTTGATCTCATCGGCTCAAAGTACGCACTCGATGCTTTCGGAAAGGTCATCACAAAGGGCGGTGCAGGGCTGCTGATCTCCAGTCAGACAGGCTATATGTTCCCGCCGCTTTCCGCCGAGGAGGAGTATCAGATCATGACCACTCCTGCGGATAAGCTGAAAGACCTGCCCTGCCTGTCACCCGAGCGTATCACCAATTCGGGAACGGCATACATCGTTTCAAAAAAGGCGAATCACTTGCAGGTGCAGTATTCAGCAGCTCACGAATGGGGCGAGCGAGGTGCAAGGATAAACACCATTAGCCCCGGAGTTATTGTCACACCCCTTGCCTATGACGAGTTCAATGCAAACGGCGCAGGCTATCAGCGAATGATCGACGCAATACCGATGCGCCGTGTGGGTTCGCCCGACGAGATAGATGCGGCAGGAGCGTTCCTGCTCAGCGATGACGCAAGCTATGTGACTGGCACAGACCTGCTTGTGGACGGCGGAACGATAGCTGCGCTGAAAAACAAAAAATTCAACCTCGGCAGATGAGAAGTTCACGATGAAGTCAGCTATTCTATTAGTCGCAGCAATGTTTTGCCTGACCTCTTGCAAAAAAAAGACGAGCGATCAATAAGTATGACCTCCGAAATTTCCACGATCGAAAGCGGTGATGATATGAAGAATTACAACTTTTCAGCACTGACAAATGTTGAACTGATAAATGCAGACCTCGGTTCGATGAACGATGAACAACTTTCTGTTCTATACGCACAGGCGAGATACTGTCAGGCTATGACCGATTCGGACATTGACACTATGCGTGAGCTTGTCTCCGAGGATATGACCTACACCCACATGAGCGGTATGACACAGACCCGTGAGGAATACTTTGCAGACATCGCCAACGGCAGCCTGCGGTACTTCACGATCGGTATGGACAGCCCGAAAATCGAGGTCAGCGGCGATACCGCAAGTATCACATATACCTCGGTGCTGAATGCCAATGCCTACGGTGCAAGAGGAACATACCGCATGAAAGGCACGCATTATTACGAAAAGCGTGACGGTGAATGGAGCGCCGTAAATTTGCCTGACCGATAAGGAGGAGTCATAATGAAAACAAGAAAGCTGAAAGACATAGAAGTTTCCACAGTCGGCATGGGCTGCATGGCATTTTCTCATGGCTACGGGAAGATACCGTCCGAGCAATACAGCATTGAGGCGATACGGAACGCTTATCAGCATGGCTGCAATTTCTTTGACACGGCGGAGGTATACAGCCCGAATTTGTCGGGGATAGGTCACAATGAACTGATAGTAGGCAAGGCGCTGGAAGATTTGTGCGATGATGTAGTTATTGCCACAAAGCTGATGCTCCATTCTGTGGGCTTCTGCAAAAGTGTATATGACGAAGTGCGCCGTCACCTTGAAGGCTCACTTGACCGACTCAGAACCGACTATGTGGATATTTATTATCTGCATCGAATGGGCGGTGTGCCTGTGAAAAAGATTGCAGAAGCTATGGGTAGGCTAATTGATGATGGGCTTATCCGTGGCTGGGGACTTTCTCAGGTCGATGTTGATGTGATAGACGCAGCACAAAGTGTCACTCCGCTGACAGCAATACAGAACATCTATTCAATGGTAGAGCGTGACTGCGAGCGCCGTATTATCCCGTACTGCATGGAACATAACATCGGCTTTGTGCCGTTTTCGCCCATCGCAAGCGGTTTGCTTTCGGGAAAGATAACCGCCGAAACGCAGTTTGAACGCAATGACGATGTACGCAACTGGGTGCCGCAGCTATCCCGTCGGAATATCGAGGGCAATATGCCGATAGTGGAAATGCTGAAGGAATTTGCAGATAAGGAAAACGCCACACCTGCACAGATCTCCTTTGCGTGGATGCTGCACAAATACCCGAATGTAGTGCCGATACCCGGCTCGAAAAACAAGGAGCGTATCATCGAAAACCTGAACGCTGCCGATGTGGAGCTTACAGACGAGGAATTCAAGGCGCTTGACAGCGAGCTGAACAAGCACAAGGTTTACGGACACCGTGGGCTTGGAGGATTTTAAAACAGTAAAAAAATAGCAGAACAAAACGGCGATTCATTAAGAGTAGTAATTATATAGAAGTTTATATGTAATTATTGGAGGAAAAAACCTTTCTGAGGAAAGGTTCTTTTCCCCCAAGCCCCCTTTTTCCAAAGACTTTATAACTGAATTTAGCCCCGACAGGGCGCTCCACACAAGATGTGAAAATCAGTAATAATACTGAGAGCGCCCTGTCGGGGCTAAATTTAATGCTGAAAGTTTTAGGAAAGGAGTTTGAGGAAGAACCCTTTTTCAAAAGGGTTTTCCTCAATATCACTCGTAAAACTTCTATAAGAGTGTTGCTCTTATTGAACCGCCGTTTATATTATCACTAAAATCCTAAACCGTCAAGCCAGTCACAGACGGACTGCTGTGTATCGGAGCTGAACTCCTGTGCTGTCTTGCCCTGTATTGCCATACCGTCAAGCACCTGTGCATTTGGCAGATAGCTTCCAATCGCAGAATAAGTGCCTGATTCACCGCTTCCTTCGTGGGTGTTGAACGGGATCACCACCTTGTCGGAGAAGTCATAGCTGTCCATGAAGGTATAGACCGCCATAGGCATATCGCCCCACCAGATCGGGTAGCCGAGAAATACGATGTCATACTGCTCCATGTTATCAACAGTTCCGTTCAGTTCGGGACGGGCTTTGTCGGCAAGCTCCTGCTTTGCCACATCGCAGCAGTCATCATATTCCGCAGGATAGGGCGTGACTGTCTCAATATGAAAGCTGTCCCCACTGACCTTATCTGCGATAAACTCAGCAACTATCTGTGTGTTGCCTTTATCTATCGTATCGACATTGTAATTCTCGTCAGCACGGGAAAAGTATGCAACAAGGATATTCTTGCCGTCACCGTCTGTCGGAACATCTTTTTCAGCCTGAGTTGCAACGGTGCCTTCATCGGACTGTTTATCATCGGCTTTTGTTCCATCGGGGTTGCTGTCCTGCTTGTTCAGCTTTTCCTGCACCGCAGCCTTGTCGCTTTCGGCTACGCTCGGTGCAGAGGCAGGCTCGGACGCACTGCAGGCAGTCATGGTCAGAGCCATGAACAGTGCAGATAAAATAACAGTTATCTTATGCTTCATACTTATCACTCTTTAGTCTTTCATCTGCTCAGGGTCAAGCATTTTGATCACCTTGGCAGGAACACCGCCGACTACCGCATAATCGGGAACGTCCTTTGTGACAACTGCCCCTGCAGCAACAACAGCATATTTGCCGATGGTCACGCCCGGACAGATCGTGCAGCCCATACCGAGCCAAGCATTTTTCCTGACCGTGACTTTGCCGTAGGTGTAGGTGGTGTGGCGGTCGTACATATCGTGATTGATCGTAGCAATTCTCAGTCCCGGTGCAGCCATTACGCCGTCCTCAAACTCGATACCGCCCGATGCAGAAAGGATAGCAGAGTGATTGATAAATACGCCCTTTCCGAATTTCACACGGTTTCCGAAATCACAGGTAAACGGTGTGAGTATCCTGACATCATCGAGCTTGCGCCCGAAAAGTTCCTCCAGATAGTCGATATAGGACGTATCATCGGGAAGGACTGCATTTGCCTTTGCACACAGCGTTCTCGCCCTCATCATTTCATCAACTGCTTCTTTGAAGTAAGGCTCGGTCACTTTTGTCGGACCGCCTTTATCCATAAGCTCATATACATAGCCGCTTTCGTATTCCATATTTTGCTCCTTATCCGTGTCGATCCTCAGAATTGTTTCTTCAGAATTTCGATAAACTCATTCGTATGTTTTTTCGGATTATCAGCTTTCATAAAAGCACAGTACCGCCTGATGATCGGCTTGCCGTTCCGCAGGAGCCGCAAGGCTTTAGTGGTAGTCTGCACCGCTTCACCGCTGCCCTCTATCGGCATAAATCCCTTGCCCTGAATGACCTGCATAAGTGCATCGTCGATATATTCCGTGAAATATATCTCGCTCTGAAAGCCCAAGTCATTTGCGTAAAAGCTGCGCTCTGTTTCCTGCTGGTCGGGGGAGGAGAGAAGTATCAGAGGCGTGTTTTTCAGGTCGGATATTTCGACCTCGTCAAGCTGTGCAAGGGGAGAATTAGCCGATATTTCCACATAATATTCCCGAATGTCGAGAACGATGTTCACATATTCGTCCGAGAACGCTCTGCGCTGGTCGTTCAGAACAATATCGATCTCTCCGTTTCGCAGGAGGGCATAAAGTGCGTCGTGATTTCCGTGAGTGACCTCCACCGTTACATCGGGATACTGCACTGTAAACTCAGACACGGCGCTGTTAAACTCCTTGCCGCTGTAGCCCTTGAGCAGTCCGACCTTCAGAAGCTCGCCGCTATTGCCCGAAACCTTTTGCAGCTCACGGACGATGTTATCATAATCCGCCACAAGCACAAGGCTTTTCTTATAGAAAAACTCGCCAGCGGGTGTCAATGTGAAGCTGCGCTTTTTGCGCTCTAAAAGCGTCACGCCAAGTTCTTCCTCCAGTGCCTTGATCTGCTGCGAAATTGCCGACTGGGAGATATAATGTTCCTCTGCGGCGGCGGTGAAGCTGCCGAGCCGCACCACCGACTGAAAATAGCGTATCTGTTTCAGCATGATCTCACCTCAATAGGTCGAGGCGCTTGCAAGTGCAAAGCGCCATTCGCCGTTTTTCTTCACAAGCTGAAACAGAAGCTGTAACTGCCATGTGTGCTTTCCGCCGCCGAACACCGCCGCAGTAACACGGCTTCTGCCTACCAGCACAGCGGAGTCACCTTTGATCTCCGCCTGCATATCTTCATGTTCGGCAGAATAATAATTAAGCGTGCCGTTCATGATCGCATTTATATATTCCTGCTTGCTCTGCCGCATACCCGTCATGTGAACAAGCACAAAGCTGTCATCGTGGACACGTTCAAGCTCTGCCTTGTCCTTGTTCACCATTGCGGTGTACATTTCCTTGTAGAGCTGAATGATCTGTTCCTTGTCGGTCATACGTTTTTCTTCGCCCATGCTGCGACTTTGCTCTCGCTCTCGGCGGCTTCTGCACCGTGAACAGAAAGCCCGGCCTTGACAGTTGCACCCTTGCAGAGAGCTTTCAGATCACGCTCGCTGGAACCCATACCGCTGCCCTCATTGGTGCAGAAGGGAATGATAGTCTTGCCTGTCAGGTCGTACTTTTCAAGCAGCGTGAACATACACATGGGCATCGTTCCCCACCAGTTGGGATAGCCCACAAAGATAGTGTCGTAGTCCTCAAAATTGTCGGGATATTCCTTGATCTCGGGGCGTGCCTTGCTGCGAAGCTCCTGTTTTGCCTCCTCGATGCAGGTCATGTAGCTCTCGGAGTAGGGGGTTACCGTATCGACCTCAAAGAGCTCGCCTCCCACAGCGTTCTGAATGAATTCGGCAACCCGCTCGGTATTGCCCTTTGTGATAGTTTTAAGACCGCCGTTCCAGTAGTTTTCGCCCTTGCGGGAATAGTAAACGATAAGTATATTAGCCATAGTGATTACCTCCATGATTGATTTGATAATTATAGTTTAACATAGTTTTTCAGATAAATCAATCTGGAATTCAGCTAATAAAGATAAGTTTTTCTTATCAATATAAAAATCTCAGAACTTGAGCGCACGCTGAACGGACGATGAAGCGAGAACACTGTGATAATCGAACTCCTTGTCGTGAAGTATCTTGTCTGTATCGACTAAGCTGTTGATGGCAGGGATTATCTCCGCTTCGGACTGAATATCACTGATTGCCTTTGTGACTTCTTCCACCTGCTGCTCCTGTTTCAGAAGATTCTGCATAAGAGTTGTCTTGCCCGAACCGAGATAGCCTGTTATGAGAATTACGGGTATCTTCTTATCAGTCATACCGCACCTCATTTCATAACGCCTGCGAGAACATCATAGTTTTTCTGCATAAGAGAGAGATAACTTGCACCACCTGAAATATCGTCCTTTGATACCGACTGGAGAGAGTTGAGTTCAGCTGTCTGTATGCCTTTTTTGCCGGAATTATTGATGACAGCATTGGCAATGTCCTTAGTGGAGTTTTCAAGTGTGAAAACAGTATTGCAGTCAAGTTCATTTATCCTGTCGGAGAGGAACATGATAGTCTCAAAGCTTGCCTCGGATTCAGCAGAACAACCGATAAATGCAGCAAAATAGTCCAGACCGTAATCGTCAACAAAGTAGCGGAAGGGGAATCTGTCGCCGAATACAAGTGTCTTTACAGATGAACCGTCAACAAGTGTCTGGAAGCTGTTATCAAGTTCAGAGAGCTTTGCAACGTAGCTGTCAAGGTTTGCCTTGTAATCAGCGGCATTTGCGGAGTCGATAGCTTCGATATTCTTCTCTATCTCTGCACAGAGTACCTTTGCATTTTTCAGAGAGAGCCAGACGTGTTCATCGTATTCTTCTTCGCCATCTTCATGCTCGTGTTCACTTTCCTGCATACCCTCTTTCAGTTCTTCCACCTTAGCGGAGTCACCGAGAACATCCATAAGGTTGATGACCTTCATATCTTTGTTTGTGGCTTCTGCAAGAGCGCCCTCCACCCATTCGTCGGACTCTCCGCCCACATATACGAACAGGTCACAGGTTGAGATCTTCATAATATCATCAGCGGTAGGCTGATAGTTATGCAGGTCAACGCCGCTGTCAAGAAGATAGGATATATCCACATTGTCCGCGTGATCACCGAGTATCTCTCTTACCCAGTCATATTCCGGAAAGATAGTGCAAACTACTCTGAAGGGCTCAGAGCTTGCTTTATTAGCAGCTTGTGTGGTCACTTCTGTCTTGCTGCTTGAAGAACTGCTCGATGAGCAGCCTGTCATTCCGATTGCAGCCATAGCGAATGTTAAGGCATAAATGCCGATTTTTTTCTTAAACATAAAGATAGAACCTCCGAATTGAATAATTAGATCGAAATTGTTCGTAATATATCAGGGAGATATCAGAACAAGAGTTAATAAGATATGGTCAGAAACATTCAATTCAGAAGTTCTACTTTAAGCGAAATAAGAGTTGTATGTTCAGAGTGAGATTTTATAATGATATTGCATAGAGCAGCAACAATGCAGAGTATAAGTGTAAGCTGTAATGCTCCTGCAACCGCAGTTCCGAGCGTATGCAGCGTTTTATGACACTCTGCAAGCTCCATACAGATAGAGCAGTCCTCACTCGTACAAAAGTGATCTGCGTGAACAATAATAAATGTGGCTGAACAGAATATAACAAGGCTGAATACAATAAACAATATCCATGATACTGCTTTTTTACCGTTCTTCGCCACAAATACTCACCTCATCTTTTTGAATATGAAAATGATTATCAAAATCAACTTTAATTATATTCGCAAGTTTTCTGTTTGTCAATAGCTTGTGTGGATTTTTCTGCATCTTAAATAAAATGATAATCATTCTCAATTTACATAATAGTGCTTTTGACAATTTTTGTTGTAAAAGATTATAATGTATGATCTGTTATCATATTTCAATATGTTTTGAGAAGGTAATATGGCTTTTTTCATGATAAAAAAGGTAATGAATATGATAAATAATGTCATTTACTTTTATTGCTCGTCAATGTATTATAAAAGTAAGATAAGCGCTGGTCACATAGGTGCAGGCGTATTCTGTTTGGAATGTATATAGGAAAAAGAAGTACAAGGGAACTGTACTTTGGAAGGAGTTTATTATGAAAAGCGATATTCTGAAAAAGGCAGCAGCACTTGCCCTCTCAGGTGCTATGATGATGATTTCATCGCATTTTTCACCCGCTGTGATGACATCAGATGCAGCTGCAAACAAAGCCCGCGTTTCTGTTCATGATCCCTCTGTTATCAAGGACGGGAATACTTATTACATCTTCGGTTCGCATATTGATGCTGCAAAAAGCAATGACCTTCAGAACTGGACACGCTTTTCAAACGGCTATGCCAGAACGAATAATGTGGAGTTCGGCAACCTTTCGGAAAATCTGAAAAAGGCTTTTGCATGGAGCGGCGAAGATTTGGAGGACTGTGCAGGCGGATTTGCTGTATGGGCGCCTGATGTGATCTGGAACCCTGATTTTCGTAACGCTGACGGTACAACAGGTGCATATGTCATGTATTTCTGTACCTCATCGACTTATATAAGATCAGTCATATGCTTTGCCACATCCAAGAATATACAGGGACCATATACGTTCGGGGACACACTTATATATTCCGGATTTACAAAGAATGACCAGTATGTATCAAGTGCCACAAAGAATGTAAACAAGAAGTACACAACAACAAATGTTGAAGACCTTATCGAAAAGGGCGAGGTAACAATGAATAACAGCTGGTTCAGCGGAAATAATTTCAACAACCAGCTTTTCCCCAACGCCATAGATCCTACGATCTACTATGGTACGGACGGAAAGATGTACATGACCTATGGTTCGTGGTCGGGAGGTATTTTTACCCTTGAGATCAATCCGCAAACAGGCCGTGTTATCCACCCGAAGACCGGAACTACATCGGACGGACGAATGGTGGACAGTTACTTTGGTGCTAAGATCGCAGGCGGTTACGGAAAGTCCGGCGAGGGTCCCTTTATTGAGTATAACCCCGATACAGACTACTATTACCTCTGGACGACCTACGGAGGACTTGCTTGGGATGGCGGATACAATATGCGTGTATCACGCTCAAAGAGCCCGTTGGGTCCGTTTACAGATGCGGCGGGAAGGAAAGCTGTTCTTGACCCTGCTACAAATCTCGACAGCGTGGGTGTCAAGGTAATGGGCAATTACAAGTTCAGCACGCTGGACGCGGCATATTTTGCTCCAGGTCACAACTCAGTCCTCAGAGATGACGATGGCCGCTGGTATCTTATATACCATACACGTTTCCAGAACAATAATATGCATCAGGTAAGGGTACACGAAATGTTCTTCAGCGAGGACGGCTGGCCTGTTGCCACACCATTTGAATACGGCGGAGATCACATCTCCGACGGCGGCTACGAAGAAGCCAATATTGTAGGCGATTATGAGTATATCAACCACGGAAACGGTACAAATGCAAATCTTATAAACTATCAGAACATCAAGCTCAACGCAGACCACACCATTTCAGGTGCAGTTACGGGTAAGTGGGAGCAGGCTGCGGACAGTGCTGCTGCAACGATCACTATCGGTAATCAGCGTTACAGCGGATACTTTATAGCTGCCGAGAATGAAAAAGGCACCAAGGTAATGTCCTTTACGGCAGTTGGCAGCAATAATCAGTCCATCTGGGGCGCTCAGAACAAGAAATACACAGGCAGTGAAAGAGCTTCTCTTTCTGATTATACCAATCCGGAGGCGGAACTGGTAATGGCTCCCGAAACAGTCGGCGAAAAGAGCAAGTCAGTGAAGCTCAGCGGTACCGATCTTATCAGCGGTGCAACATATTATATAACCAACAAAAACAGCGGCCTTTCACTTGATCTGCCCGAGGGAGCACTTGACGCAGGTACAAATATACAGCAGTGGGACTTTAACAAGAGCTGGGCACAGCAGTGGAGACTTGTCTCAGTGGACGACAGCTATTTCCGCATCGTTTCTATCGGTGATGAGAGCAAATGTGTTTCGGTTGCGGAGAATTCCGCAAGTGACGGCGTAAACGTAGAATTACAGTCCTATACAGGTGCAGACAATCAGCTTTTCAGACTGGTTAAGAGCGGCAGCTATTACGGAATCGTTTCCAAGTGTTCGGCAGGCAAGGGTGCTCTTGACGTATTTGAGTGGTCCACTGAGAACGGCGGCAATGTAAATCAGTACGCATATAACGAGTATGATTGCCAGCTCTGGAAGATCGAGGCAGTCTGCCCGTCAGTTCCAAGCGGTGCATACACCATAAAGAATCTCAACAGCGGAAGATATATTGCTGACAAAAACGGAAGTGCAGTACAGAGCGATGCACAGAACTGGAACATTACCAAGCAGAATGACGGCACATACACCATTCAGACTGCTGATGGCAAGGCTCTTACAGTTGAGAATAACTCTGCTGAGGACGGTGCTGACATAAAGCTTGCTGAATTCAGGGGCGACAGCTCTCAGAAATTCAACATTCAGTGCAGTAAGGACGGCACATATTCTCTGCTCACAGTTTCATCTGGCGGTACAAGGTGTGCGGACGTTTATGAGATAAGTCTTGATGACGGTGCAAATATCTGCCAGTGGGAGTACTGGAGCGGTGACGGACAGAAGTTCATCCTTGAGCCTGCTGCTATGGAAAAAGCTCCCGAAAAGGTCATAGGCGATGTAAATGCAGACGGAAGCTTCAATGTTGCAGATCTCGTAATGATGCAGAAATTCCTGCTCGGAGCAGGTGAGCTTACAGACTACGCAGCAGGTGATCTTTGTGAGGACGAGTATATCGACGTATTTGACATGATAATGATGAGGAAGCTTATTGTTTCCTCAAAATAAACTGATGATAAGGGGATATCAGAATAGATAAAATCATCCTTCGGTTCGCAGAGAGCTTTTGTACTGATCATAAGCTCTCTGCATTTTTTCTTGAAATGTCAAAATATCGGATATATAACGGCACATTATTGACTTTTCCCGTATCGTGGATTAAAATAGTATTAAGGATACAAGGTGGTTCCGACAGGAGGTGTCTGACATGAACGCTAAGGGCAGATTTGGTCTGATCGTTCCCGAAATAAACAGTCCGCTGGACTATGATTTTGTGGAGGGAGCCTATTTGCAGGCAAAAGAGCTTGGATATGATCTTATAGTATACACAGGCGTATTCAATTCCATGCGCGGTGTGCAGTATGATGCGTATATTGCAGGTCTTGAAAACATATACACCCTTGTCTGTATGCACGAGCTTGACGGGATAATATATGCATATGAACGCTTCCACACGCAGGAAGTTATAGACAAGATATCAGACTATGTTTCACAGACGGATACACCCTGTCTTGTACTTGGCGGAGAAGTTCCGAAGTCTCAGTCTATGGACGCCGATGAGTATGACAGTATGTACAGGATAACGCGGCATATGACGGACGATCACAGTTGCAGGAAGCTGTATTGTCTTGCAGGCGTTCCCGGGCACAAGTCCTCAGAGGCGAGACTCAGAGGCTTTAAAGATGCCTGTGCCGACTGCGGCATAGTTATTGAAGATAAAGATGTGTTCTACGGCTGGTTCTGGAAGGATGTCCCCGAAAAACTGGGACTTGATATTGCAAGCGGTAAAACTGAGCGACCCGATGCGGTGGTCTGCTGTAATGATGTTATGGCGGTAACTCTTATAGAGACACTTACGGAAAATGGCATAAGAGTTCCCGAGGATATAAAGGTCACGGGGTTTGACGGTGAAGTTGATTCGCTTTTCTGCAAGCCGTCACTTACTACAATAACAGGACGGGATAAACAGTTCGGAGCCGACGCTGTTTGCAGATTGTATGGTATGATAAATGGAACTGCTCCTCAGCAGAAGCTTTTTGCCAAGAGCATACGCTACGGAAAAAGCTGCGGATGTTCCAAAGAAACCGTGATAGACCCGAATTTGTTTGATATGATACTCAGAAGCAGGGAAAAGCGACAGTTCATAGCTACAGACTACATTTATCATATGTCAGGCACATCAGATGTAAAAGAGCTTTCTGAGAGGATAAACGAGGTAGGACATATTTTCAGCAGCGCAGAATGGCTTGATGTGTGCCTTTGCAGCGACTGGAAAGGGGATATGGATAATCCCGATGATTTCCGACAGTACGGATATCCCGATGAGATGTTTCTTCTGCTTTCCAAGCGGAGCAGGGATAATGATGAGGCGTTTTACAGTTTTAAGACAGCTGATATTCTTCCTGCGCTCACTTTTCCTCACGAACCTCACCTTATTGTTCTGACCTCACTTCATTGCAGCGGACAAATATTCGGCTACCTTTCAATGGCTTATCCCGATACAAGGTATATAGCCCTTGATGAGCATTTTGTAAGCTGGTGCGATGCTGTTGCAAACGGTGTAAAAAGTCTCCAGAAGGTGCTTTATGAACAGTATTATAAAAGCCAGCTTGAAAAGCTTTCGGAGACCGATCCTGTAACAGGGATCTTCAACAGACGCGGCTTCATGATCCGCGTTCCCGAGACTGTCAACAAATACAAAAACGAGCAGATGAACAGTTATCTTCTCCTCATCACATATTATCCCGAGCAGATCAATTCCATTGATTTGAAAGCAGCCATTGACAGCATAATGATGAACTTATGTGTGAAAAGGCTTTGCGGAAGGATAAGCGATAATGTATATGCCGTTATCCTTTCATCTCAGGAGCAGCAGGGGATAGTCAACACTTCAGAGAACCTTATAGCCGCGATCGAAGCAGGAATGCGTGAACGCTTCGGCGATGTAAGGCTCCCCGAATTTGTTACGGATATCACTGCCGTGAATACTGTGGAGAGCTCCGCCATAGAAAAGCTTGTTCATGATGCTGTACAGTCCCTGAATGATAAGAAGAATGCTTCCGAGAGCAATTATATCGACTATAAGGAGCAGATATTCCGCATGAGAAGAAATCTTATCTCACAGCCGCAGAAAGACCGTGATATAGACTCTATTTCCCGTGAAATAGGAATCAGCAGGAGTCATCTGCAAAGGCTTTATAAGCAGATATTCGGCGTTACTGTAAAGGACGATATCATTTCTGCAAGAATAAAACGGGCAATGCAGCTTCTGACAAACACGGATATGCGTATACAAGAGATAGCAGAGCAGTGCGGATACAATAATGAGAGCCATTTTATGCGTCAGTTCAAGGAAAAATGCGGCATGACAGCCATACAATACAGAAAACAGAATAAGTGAAAAGAGGGAGCTTTACGGCTCCCTCTTTTGATAAAAAACATCATTTTTTTGCTCGATAAATGCATTGAATATACCCCTGTTTTGTTTTATTATTATATATAGAAAAGCAGTAATGCGGACATCTGCACAATTATCCCATATACTGCAAGCAGTGCCTTCGGGCAGCAGGTGCTGCCAAAGATAATTCCTTGCTGTCCGTCCGATAAGTAAGGGGGATGTTCAGAAGTCCCGTGGCTGTATTCTTGTGGATCGGATACAGCCTTTTTCTTAGGAGGTAGAAATTATGGGAAAAATCAAGTGGAACGGGATCATTTCATTTGCAGCAGCCTGTTTGTTTTCTGTATTGGCTTATCATACGAGTTTACCGTTAAATACAGCTTTTTCCGCTGAAAATGCAATGAGCAATACATCAGGCAGCATGATACCTGACGGTTTATACTCTATCAAGAATGTCAACAGCGGCAAATATCTTTCGCAGCGATACGGTAACGTGATCCAGCTTAGTTCTCCTAAGGCGTGGAGAATCATAAATCAGACAGACGGCCGCTGTGTTATCACATATGGTGATGATCATGCATTGACAGTAGAATGCGGAACAGGTGCTGACGGCAATAACATCTCGCTTCAAAGAGCAAATGGCAGCGATGCACAGAAATTTCTGCCAAAGCAGGTGGGCAATAATACCTATGCTCTGCTTACCGCTGTCTCAGGGGGAGAGTCTGCTGTTGATGTTTACAACATCAGCAAGGATGACGGTGCGAACATCTGCCAGTGGGATTACTGGGGAGGAGACGGACAGCACTTTGTTCTGGAGGCTGTATCCGAGGCGGAGAATGATATTGCCGATGTCTGCCTGCCTGTGGAGCTTGCTGTAAGCAGGAATACCAATCCGTTTGCGGGCAATATCACAAAGCAGAATGAGCATTACAATTACGGTGGAGACCCTGCTGCCTTTGTTGACGGTGACACGGTCTATGCATATACAGGACATGATGTCTCTACTAACTCGGAAGTGGACAGAGCGATCTATAATATACCCGAGTATCTCTGTTATTCTACTAAGGACCTCATCAATTGGAATTATGAGGGCGTAGTGATGAAGATGTCGGATGTTTCATGGGGAGACCCCAAAAGTGCATGGGCAGGTCAGGTCACGAAGCATAATGGCAGATACTATCTTTACTTTTGCTCTTGGGACAGAACGTCCGAAGGAAAACAGTCAATAGGAGTCGCAGTTTCCGATTCTCCGAAAGGACCGTTCAGGGACATCGGACATCCAATTGTAAGGGGAACGCTTACAAATGACCAGTCCAGCAACTGGGATGATATTGATCCTACAGTATGGTTCGAGAATGATAAGAATGGTGTGGAACATCGATATCTTGCGTGGGGCAACAGCAGATACTATATCTGTGAGCTTAATGATGATATGATAAGTATCAAGGACCTTAACGGAGACGGTAAGATAACATTCGGCGGCGAAGGTACGAACGGAGATGTTTTCTACCGCGGCAGAGGACTGAATATGTATACCGAAGCTCCGTGGCTGTACAGACGTCAGCATGAGGACGGAAGCTATTACGGAGACTATTACCTTATCTATGCTTATCGCTGGCGTGAACAAATGGCGTATTCTACCTGTACCGATCTTCTAAAAGGCGACTGGAAGTTCGGAGGACTCATGTTTGAAACTAATGCAACTTCAAATACCAATCACAGCGGTCTTTTCAACTTCAAAGGCAAAACCTATATGATCTACCACAACGGAGCACTCCCCGGGGGTAACGGCTACAGAAGAAGTCCTAACATATGTGAGATAAAATTCGACGGCAGCGGCAGGATAATAAAAATGGAGGAGACTACGGCAGGTGTTGGCGGCACAGTGTCGCAGATAACCGATCATAACGGAAATATGCTTGGTCACGCAGCCTTTGTAAACTCTATAAGTGATAATGATTATCCGTATACAAATATCCGTCTTGGAACAAAGCTGAATGATCTTACTCGGCATGATACAGACTGGGTGATCGTTCCAGGAGTTGCAAATGTAGAAGAGGTGTCATATGTGTCTGTTGAATCCGAGAATAAAACCGGGTTATTTGTTACTGTGGACGGTAACGGCAGATCAGCTGTTTTATCGCAGATCACCACGCTTTCGGACAGTGATCTGAAACGGGCTACATTCCGTACAATAGAGGGACTTGCCGACCGAACAAAGGTAAGCTTTGAATGTGTATCAAGTCCGGGGAAATACCTGACGTCTACAACTTCGGGGGATATTGTGATAACAGATGGAAGTGATCCTGCTGCGTGTACTTTCAGTATTTCGCCCGATGGTATTATTCCATCAACGATAAAAGGTGATGTCAATGCAGATGGTGCATTCAATATATCCGATCTGATACTTTTGCAGAAATGGCTGCTTGCCGTCCCTGATACGGAACTGAAAGACTGGCAGGCAGGTGATCTCTGCGAGGATAACAGGCTTGACGTTATTGATTTGTGTGTAATGAGGCGTGCTTTTGTGTCAGGTAGTGAGCAATAATGCTTATAAGTAAACAAGCCGCAGGGAGACCTGCGGCTATTCCATATGTCAGCATACACATGAAATAACCTTTCGTGTCTCATTACATGAGACAATGGTTGGAATAGAGAAAGACAAAATAAAAAAGCCCGAGTAATCGGACTATAAATGTGTTATTTATACGAAATAGATGCATTCATGCGCGGAAAACAATTCGCGCCCCAGAAAAACTGAGACGCGAAACTGCCCGCGGGGCCCCCCGCTGGTGCGGGTAACAGGAGTTGAACCTGCACGGATTGCTCCGCCAGAACCTAATGGTAATGTAACGTTGTTGGAGTAATTACTATCTGGTAAATATAAAATCAATCGGTAGGAGCTCTTATTTCGCTTTAACAGTGGCAATGAGTGCCTTTTTCAATGCTGACACTTTATTTGTTCTTTCCCATGAGAAGTCAGTATCAGGTCTGCCGAAGTGACCGTAAGCAGCTGTTGCGGCAAATACAGGTTTTCTAAGCTCAAGTTCCCTGATGATTCCTCTTGGCGTAAAATCAAACACTTCTGAAACTGCCGCCTGTATTTCTTCATCAGGAAGGATACCTGTTCCGAAAGTATTTACGTAAATTGAAACTGGAGCAGCAACTCCGATAGCGTATGCAAGCTGTATCTCGGCGCGTTCTGCAAGTCCAGCAGCAACGATATTCTTTGCAGCCCATCTTGCAGCATAAGCAGCGCTCCTGTCAACCTTTGTGGAGTCCTTTCCGCTGAATGCACCGCCGCCGTGATGTGCAGCTCCTCCGTATGTGTCAACGATTATTTTTCTTCCTGTGAGACCGCTGTCGCCGACAGGTCCTCCTATAACAAATCTGCCAGTAGGATTTACAAGAACACGAACATCGTCATTGAGCCATTTCGCTTGGATTATGGGCTTTATCACGTTTTCGATAAGGTCATTGCGGAGCTGTTCCTGTGTTACATTTTCATCGTGCTGAGTTGAGATAAGTACGGTGTCAATACCCACAGCCTTACCGTCCTCATAGATAACGGATACCTGAGTTTTTCCGTCCGGACGGAGATATTTAAGTGTACCGTTCTTACGGACTTCCGTAAGTCTGTATGCAAGCTTGTGTGCAAGTGATATCGGCAGTGGGAGCAGCTCAGGAGTTTCATTATCGAGGATATGTCCATATCCTGCCGTACACACTGTATCTGTCCTCCCGGCGCACAGCACAAATGCACAGAGCGCCGTGACATTCCCGGAAGTACAGCGTTTGTGCCGTCGGTCGCCGGACTTATAATTGCAGGAGAGGTCATAAAGGATATATGCAGCAAAGGCAGCTGATCAATAGTTTTATCCTATAATAAGTAATGGTTTTTTCGCATTGGACAAGCGCTTCTCTCCGTGATATAATAAAGTCACACCAAACGAAAGGAGCGGTTAAAAATTGAAAAAAACTATTTCCTATATGCTTGGTATGCTCCGCTCCATCGTGAGAGGAACAGACCGAATGTGCAGCAAATCACGATGTTACACAGGAAAACAAATATTAGCTGAAAGCATTTAGTGTACAACCTCCTAAACAATACACTTAAATGAAACTATAAAACAGCTTCTTCGATAATGAAGAGGCTGTTTTTTACGAGGTGTTTTATGACTTTACAACAGATAAACTATCTAATTACAATAGCAGAATCACGTTCGATGAACAAGGCGGCTGAAAAGCTGTTCATCGCTCAGCCTACACTGACAGGCGCTGTCAGGGACGTTGAAAATGAACTGGGCATACAGATATTTCACCGAACCCACAAAGGCGTTACTGCCACTGTTGAGGGGGGAGACATTTCTTGCAAAAATTAAACGAGTCTATCAGCAGTATGAGGAAGTAATGGAGGAATACGGCGAGGAAATGAACTTCCGCAGGCGTTTTGCGGTCTCTATGCAGCACTACTCCTTTGCGGTCAAGGCATTTATTGAAATGGCTAAGCATTACGACTCCAACCAGTTTGACCTTGCACTGAGAGAAACTGCTACCGCAAACGTGATAAAGGACGTAAGCTCGCTGAAAAGTGAGATAGGAATAATCTATACCTGTGAGGCGAACCAGCGTGTGATAAACAGGCTTCTCCGTGAGAATGAACTTGAGTTCAAATCGCTGATAGAATGTCCTGCCAGTGTCTATCTTGCACGTTCACATCCCCTTGCAAAGGAAAAGGAGCTGACATTTGAACAGCTTGAACCATACCCATGTCTTTCATTTGAACAGGAAAACGAAACGGAAATATATTTTGCCGAGGAGATACTCATTGAACACGCATATCAGAAGACAGTCAAGGCTACTGACCGTGCAACGATGATGAATCTCATGGCTGGACTTAACGGCTACACGCTGTGTTCCAGTATTTATTCCGAAAAGCTCAGCGGAGACCAGTTCCTTGTGATACCGTTCCACACTGATGAAAGAGTTCAGAGTACTATGAATATCGGTTACATCACGAAGAAAAACAATGAACTCAGCAGTATGGGAAAGCAGTTTATTGACGAAGTGAAACGTGAACTTGAATTGAGAAAATGAGCAGTGCCGCTTGATAGAAATATCAGGCGGCTTTTTTGTTAACCGTGGTTATCGGAATTTCTGAGAATAGAATCTCGGAAACAAGTATTGGACAAATCACACTTTGCCTATGTATAATATATGTATACCCCAAAACAAAGGAGAACTGATAATGGCTAAGAAAATAAATCTTGAAATGACCAGCGTTGAAAACCGTGAAATGCGTCTCGGTACTATCATCGCATGGGACGGTGCGGCTTCCGAACTTGTTGAGGAGTCGGACTATGAAGGACGAAAAGAAAAAAAGAAAGGCAATACAGCAGAGAAGCATGGCGGCTGTCCCGGAAACGGCAGTAAAGCCTGTCGTTTGTGCGAACTGAAAACTCCGCTCAATCAGCAGACCATGTGTGCCAATGCTATCGTGGAATGTCAGATAGGAAATCTTACTGACTGTATACTTATACAGCATTCACCTATAGGCTGTGCGGCGGATAATGCGTGGTTCAATCTTGCGTTCAAAATGGGACTTACAAGAAGACACAAGCCTGTACAGAATCTCAGGATATTCTGCACCAATCTCCTTGAAAAGGATATGGTATTCGGTGCAAGTGACAAGTTGAGGCAGGCTATAAGGGACGCTAAAGAGCGTTTCGACCCCAAGGCGATATTCATCTCAATGGCGTGTGCAACTGCGATAATCGGTGAAGATATCGACAGTATCGCCGATGAAATGGAGCCCGAGGTCGGCGTTCCAATAATACCGCTCCACTGCGAAGGATTCCGCTCTAAGCACTGGAGTACGGGATTCGATATCTCACAGCATGGTGTGGCTCAGAAGATAGTTAACAGGAACCCGAAGAAGCAGAAAGACCTCATCAACATTGTTGCACTGTGGGGTACGGACTACTTCACGGATATCCTCAAACCGCTGGGACTCCGTGTGAATTACATGATAGACTGTGCCAATTATGCAGAGCTTGAACAGGCATCGGAAGCTGTTGCAACCTCTACATTCTGCCACACTCTCGGTTCATACATGGCAACTGTTCTGGAACAGCATTTCGGAGTTCCGCAGATAGACGCACCTCAGCCATACGGATTCGCAGGAACTGATGCATGGCTGAGAGCTATCGCAAAGCTTGTTGGCAAGGAAGAAGAAACAGAAGCTTACATAAAGTCAGAGCATGAAAGAGTAATGCCGAGGATACTTGAACTCCGTGAGAAATTCAAGGGTGTTAAAGGCTTCATTATGACAGGTTCAGCCTATGCACACGGACTTATCTCCGTACTCCGTGAGCTTGGCATTGAGGTTGATGGCTCGGTAGTATTCCACCATGACCCTGTTTACGACGGCGGCGGTGAGAATCAGAACTCACTAAAAAATCTTGTGGAGGAATACGGCGATATACCGCACTATACTGTCAGCAAGACACAGGCATATCAGCTTCCGCAGGTATTCCGCAGAGTCAGGACAGATTTCGTTATCATCCGTCATCAGGGACTTGCTCCCGAAGCCGCAAAGCTTGGCATCCCTGCACTTGCAATGGGTGATGAGCATATTCCCGTCGGCTATGACGGCATGATAAGAACAGGAGAGATACTCCTTGATATACTGGCGAGAAAGCGCTTCAATCAGGTGCTTCAGCGTCATGTTGAACTGCCCTATACAAAGTGGTGGCAGTCACAGGATGATCCGTTCATTCTCTCAAAAGAGCCTGAAGTGATAGACAAGGCTCTCAATGAAAAGTTAAAGAAGAAAGGTGCATAAAAATGGCAGAGACAAAGACAAAAAGCGGCACGATAGTGCATCCCCATTACGGATGTACAGTTGGTGCGGCATATACAGTAGCAGCTATAAAAGGGGGAGTACCCATTGCAAACTGCGGTCCCGGCTGTATGTACAAGCAGTTCTTTCTTATCAGCTTTGATAATGGATTTCAGGGTTCGGCAGGCGCAGGCGGCGGTAATGTGCCAAGTGCGAATGTGGGCGAAAATGATATAGTTTTCGGAGGAGCCAAGAAGCTTGATGACCTTATAAAGTCATCGCTTGCTGTACTCAAAGGGGACCTTTATGTAGTCCTCACAGGCTGTTCGGGAGAGCTTATTGGTGATGACGTTGAAAGCGTAGTCCGTAAGTATCAGGAACAGGGATTTCCGATAGTCTGTGCTGAAACAGGCGGATTCAAGGGAACAAATCTTACAGGTCACGAAATAGTCATCGAGTCTATAATAAACCAGTACGTCGGCGATTACGACGGTGAAAAAGAACAGGGACTTGTAAATCTATGGTTCGATGTTCCGTATTTTCACCAGAACTGGCGAGGTGATTACCTCGAAATTGTCCGTATTCTCAGAGCTTCGGGACTGAAAGTCAATGTATTATTCGGACCTCAGAGCGGCGGTGCAAAGGAGTGGAAGAATATTCCGAAGGCACAGTTCAATCTTGTGATCTCCCCGTGGGTAGGCTTAAAGACTGCAAAGCTTCTTGAAAGGAAGTACGGTCAGCCCTATCTGCACATACCCGAAATACCCATAGGTGAGGAAGCTACAACAGCATTTATTCGCAAGGTTGTGGAATTTGCAGGTATCAACAAGCGCAAGTCCGAGGCATTCATCAAAGAGGAATCACAGCTTTACTATTACTTCCTCGAACACTTCGCAGAATTCTTCTCGGAATACTGGTTCGGACTGCCCTCACAGTTTGCAGTCATAGGCGACAGCGCATATACTCTCGCCTACACGAAATTCCTCGCATCTCAGATAGGAATGATACCCGTAAAGCAGATAATCACGGACAATCCTCCGCAGAAATACAGAGAAAAAATAGCGGAATACTTCCATAATATTGCGGAAGACGTTTCGGTCGAACCTGAGTTTATCGAGGACGGCTATCTTGTGGAGGAATCACTGAAAAATACGGATTTCGGTACAGGTGTGCCGCTTATCCTCGGTACTACATGGGAAACGGACGTTGTTGCCGAAAAGGGTGGATTGCTTATTGAAGTCGGACCTCCTACAACTGAGGAGGTAACGATAAACAAGACCTATATAGGCTACCGCGGAGCATTCACGCTCCTTGAAAGGATATATTCAGCCGCAGTCGGCGGTAAATAAGAGGTGATATTATGGCGTACAGAATAGCTGTCGCTTCAACAGACGGTATCGTCGTAAATCAGCATTTTGGTCATGCAGAGAGATTTCATATAATCGAAATAGACGATAACACATATAGATTTATCGGCACAAGGGAAGTTGAGCGTGTCTGTCAGGGACATTATCACAATGATTCGTCATTTGACAAGGTGATAGATGTACTCAGCGATGTTCACGCAGTAGTTGTGGCAAAGATAGGCTCAGGTGCTTCACAGCAGCTTGAAAGCCGCGGACTTACAGTCTACGAAGCACCGTTCCCTATTGAGCCGCTTATTGAAAAAATAATAGCCGACAGGCTGTGGGAGGTGGACGAATGGCTATCTCCTACGAAGAACTGACCGACAAGCACCCATGCTACGCACGAGGAAAGAAAGGTTCAACTGGAAGAATACATCTTCCCATAAGTCCCACCTGCAATATTGAGTGCCGATTCTGTGACAGGCGCATCAACGACTACGAAAAGCGTCCCGGTGTGGCTTCAACGGTGATAAAACCTGAGGATGCTATTGACGTTATAAAAAAATCGCTTGAACTCTGCCCTGCTATAAAGGTCGCAGGAATTGCAGGTCCGGGAGATACTCTTGCATCGGATTATGCACTCGAAACATTCCGGCTGATAAAGAAAAACTTTCCTGATCTTGTGAAGTGCATGAGCACAAACGGACTTCTCCTTGCAGAAAAAGCGGACGAGA
>Ga0255342_1001318_pt1 | contig 35940 bp, 27 predicted proteins | sample wastewater_treat_3_FD_192416 | JGI IMG/M metagenome (GOLD analysis project Ga0255342, IMG submission 192416) | Wastewater microbial communities from Lulu Island WWTP, Vancouver, Canada - plant14 | ecosystem: Engineered > WWTP > Wastewater > Unclassified | place: Canada: Vancouver, British...
GCTGGTTTTGCCTCTGGTTCGGAATCTAAGAACAGCATATCTATCATGAGCAATTGCATCAGGCAGGGTTCATTTTATCTGTCCATGGTTGCAAAATTTTGTCCACGGTTTGGGGTACACTTTACAGCAAGTCAAATCCTGCTGTAAGCGCTTCCATAAATGTTACCGTAACAGACCCCTCTAAGGTCGCTGAGATAAAGCTCAGCAAGTACGAGATGAACCTTCTCATAGGTACACACGACATCTCATACGTAACCATGCTCCCAAGAACTGCTACAAATATCGACGAGGTGTGGACAAGCTCAAATCCTGCCATCGCCAGCGTTGACAACTGGGGCAATGTATACGCTCTGTCAGAGGGTACCTGCACAGTCTCCGTTATCAGCAAGGCAAATCCTGCCGTTAAGGCTGACATAAAGGTAACTGTCCGCAGCAAGCCTGTTATCCCGCCGCCTGCAACGACAACTTCCACCACTACATCGACTACGACTACCACCACAACTACCGCAACAGCTCCCGTCCCCACGGTCACGACACGCCTTATACAGAACATTAACGGAGCTACCTTTGTGGACGGCATACTCATCGTCAACAAGACCTATGAGCTTCCTGCCGATTACCCCACAGGCGCTCTCAATCCGAATGCTCTTGCTCAGTTCAACAAGCTGACAGAGGACGCTGCAAAGCTTGGTCTCAGTATAAAGTGCTCATCGGGCTATCGCTCATACAAGGATCAGGAGAGGATATACAACAACTACGTTGCCATCGACGGTATCGTAAAGGCTGATACATATTCTGCCCGTCCCGGTCACTCCGAGCACCAGTCAGGTCTTGCCATAGACGTTAATTCCATCGACTATACCTTCCTCAACACTCCCGAGTGTGACTGGCTGGCAAAGAACGCCCATAAGTACGGCTTCATCATCCGCTATCCTCTCGGCAAGGAAGCGTACACAGGCTACAGCTACGAACCGTGGCATATAAGATACCTCGGCGTTGACACCGCAACAGCTGTATACAACAGCGGTCTCAGCCTTGAGGAGTACCTCGGTATCACTTCCGCATATAAATAAACATCAAAAGCTGCCTGAGACTTTCTCGGGCAGCTTTTTTCTATATGAAAGCAGCCGTCAGGAGCACACCTTGCGTCGGGAAGCTATCCGCGGGAGCTGTGCTCCACCTCCTGACGGCGCGCCCATATTGCCGCTTACATTATATTATGCAGAAAAGCCGAAAAGGTACAATGAAAATTCTTACAGCCGCGGTATTTCTCCCCGTCAATATTGCTGTCACCTTTGTCAGAATTATGTAACCGCTCTGATACCTTCCGTAAGCAATTCATTTCCGAACTGTATTCAAACCGAAATCGCTCTGTTATTGCATATTTGTTCCCCATAATGTATAATATAGACAGTAAAGGAAAAGAAAAAAACACAACCTTCATTGTTCCTCGTTTCTGCGCCGATCATACCTCCCGGCGCAAAACAAATATGACGGTGCCGCACACCACCGTCCTCTGAACACACCTTTCGGAAAGAGAAATCAGCCGTCGGCGCAACAGCGTCGGCGGCTCTCTTTTTATTCACGCTCGCTGAGGTAAAGTCCCACTCTGTTGTTCAATGACTCAACGCACTCATCTGCGGTCTGCTCTCCGCGCATGACCTCAAGCCACTCATTCCGTATCATATTGTCAAGAACACTGCCGTAATCCAGATCAATTTTCACGCTGCGGCTGTGATCGAGAAGTTTCTCCACAGCCTCATCGGTTATATATAAAGACTCGGCTCCGCCGTCGGGAGGTGTAAGAGCCGCACGCGCCGACATTGCCATATAGCTTGGCGTATCATACGCAAGAGCCTGCAATGCCTCCTCGGTGACGGGGACTCCCGAAACATATTCAAGAGACATCTTCTTCTGCTCGCTCAGTCTCAGAAAGTTCTCTATCAGTGCCCAGCCTTTTTCTTTATTTTCGCTGTTTTCGGGAACCGCCCAAAGATGAGGCACCGTCACAAAGGCGCCATCACACTCCGCTGAAGGGTATCCGGCATAGGTGACAGGGGCACCGCCGTACATGGAATATACATAGGACGCAGTGAAGAGGTTTATACCGCTTACACCTGCGATATTCAGCGATCTCATATAATCAGCGCTGCTATCCTTATACTCATAATCATTAAGGTCAAAGGGGTACTCCTGAAGGAAATCAATAACACGGAGGAAATCACCGCCGAAATCACAGGTGCCGCTCTCAAAATCAATGGACTCACGCCCTGCCTGTCTGAGGAAAAAGTGCCACAGGGTCGGTCCCTCGGGAAAGCCCTCCTTGTCGGGAGAGCTTCTGTAAGCCTCCATTGCTGCATCATAGCTCCAGTTTTCGTTCTCTGCGCCTATAAAGTCCGTACTTGCAAGGTAGGTCTCATAGCTGAAACAGGGAAACATATAGGGAATGGTACCGCCGCAGTCCACGGCTTCGCGGACATTGGGCAGCAGACCATCGGGAGTCACTGTTTCGGAGCTTTCCATAAATGGTGTAAGGTCTGCAAGATATCCGCTTCGCTGTAAATTTCTCATGCCGTCAGGCGGAGCTATGATAATATCCGGGGTATCTCCTGCAAGCATATCCCTTGTTAGCTGATTGAAGGCTTCCGTGTACTCAATATCCGAACTGTCATAGCGGTGGATATCAAGAGTTATATCCTTGTTTGCACGGTCATACTCCGCAAGTGCTGTACTCAGCTTTCCCGTTTCCCCACCGATAAAAGCCAATTTCACTTCCGCAGCCGCATTTTCCTCATGAGTGTCACCGTCCGGCTGTATCACAGAGCTGCTCTTTTTGTCTCTGCCGCAGGACACAGCTGTCAGAAGCAATGCTGCCGCGGTCATAAGTATCAGCTGTCTTTTCATTTTTATTCCTCCTTGAATATTTTTTGATGATATCCCTCACGAAAAATTTTTTCCGGAAAATATTTTTTATTTGTCACAAAATCAGATTTTCTAACGTTTCTTTATATGGGGGACAAAATAATATTCCTTTCATAAAAAAGTGATTTCGGATGGTACAAAAAGACGAATTTGCCGATTTTTTCGGCGATCTGCACAACATCTCAGGCGTATTCTTATACAAAAACACTATACGGAGATGAACTCGTCTTTTTGTGCCCTGTTAATCACTCCCCTCAAGAAGTAAAATGATACATATATAGGGAAAGGACGATACAAAAAATGAAAAACAGTATTCTTCGCACAATGGCTTTTTCGGCAGCAGTCTGCGTTTCCATGACATCCTGTGCCGAGAAGAAAAAGACAAGCTCCGACAACAGCACATCTATCGCCTCCGCTATCAGCGATATCCCCGATATGGCTTCCGAGCTCCTTGAGGGCTCCTATAAGCTTATAAACTACAAGACCATAGACGAGTTCGATAATATCGACAGAATTTTTTCGCTGAATGAAGGCGGATATATCATCTCAAGCTATGTCGATTCCACCGATAAGGATTTTCTGTTTAAAGCAAACAGCGATTTCTCCGAGATAAACGCACTCACTCTCAATGCTCCCGAGGAAGTCAGCACTGCGGACGAGAGCTACTGCGATATTTCAGTGAGTCCTGACGGCGAGATCTCCGTTCTGTACACCCTGATGGACTACCACGGACATGAACTCCCCAAGGAATACGATGAAAACTTCGACTATGACAGCTTCTACGAAAACATCACAGAGTCAAAGCTGCTGTGCTTCTATAACTCGGACGGCAGTCTCATCAGCAGCCATGATTTCGATGACAGCGAATTTGTAAACGAAGATGATTACTGCTATCTTAACAGCTATATCAGCGCAGGCGGCGGCAAAGTACTGCTCGCCTACTCCGACGGCACTGTCATTCTCACTGACGGCAGCACTGTCGAGAAGCTTCCCGTCATTGAGGAGAACAGCGAAAAGGAATACATAAGCCTTGTACGCACGACCGACGGTTCTGTCGCGGTCTCCTATGTATATTACATTGACGGCGATTACAACAAGCGCGCTCAGTGCATAAAGTACATTGACATTGATAACAAGTCCTACGGCGACACTATTTACAGCTGTGACACCGCAGGAAGCTATAATCTGGATATAGTAAGTCAGGGTTATGATGACTATGTACTCATCGGCTCGGACTACAAGAACCTCCTCGGCATAAAGGCTGACGGCACCACTGAGGAGATACTCAACTGGAGCGATGCGGATACCCAGCCCTTATATGTGCTGTACGCAGGCAATGACGAGTTCTACTGCTGGGATTACAGAAGCAGCGGCAGCCTTCAGATGATGAAGCTGGTACCGCGCGATCCCAGTGAGGCTGCCAATACTCAGGTCATAACCCTTGGCACCATGTATGATTCATACTCCTTTGAAGTGAACGAGTTCAACCGCAGTCAGGATAAGTACAGGATAAAGGTTGTCAACTACTCCGAGAGGTACACCGCCGAGCACGGCGAGCTCGATCCCGAGGCTGACAAGGATGACTGGCAGAAGCGCGACGCCGAGATGCTCAAGTATATGCAGATGGATATTATCTCGGGAAATGCTCCCGATATGATAGTTTCATACGATATAAACTCAGTAAGACTTCTGGGCGAAAAGGGTATTCTCGCCGACCTTTACCCCTTTATGGAGAATGATCCCGACATCAACCGCGATACTGTTCTCCCCAATCTGCTCTCAGCACTCGAAAGCAGCGACGGCAAGCTGTACTGTCTCGCTCCCGGCTTCGACCTCAGGACTCTCGCTGTAAAGAGGAAGTTCTTTGACCGCGAAAACTGGACTGTGGACGATATGATCGAGGTGTTCGACCACTCTAATGCAGAGCATCGCTATGACGGCGACACAAAGGCAAATATGCTCAAGACATTCCTTGAGGGGCAGTCCGATCTCATAGATATCGAAAAGGGCACCTGCAACTTTGATTCTCCCGACTTCATCAATATCCTCAAGTTCTGCGACCGCTTCGTATTGGAGGAGAATATCCCCGACAAGATGACCGAAAGCAAGGAATTCATGGATTATCACACCGACAGGGCTAACTGGATAGCCGATGAAAAGGCTCTCCTTACAACTATCTATCCCGGAGGCGACAGCGGTCTTTGCTACATTAAATCCGAGGACTTCGGCGGAGATGACTACACTATGGTAGGCTTTCCCTCCTCAAACGGCAAGGGCGGAAAGCTCAGTGTGTGGACACAGTTCTGCATCTGCGAGAAAAGCAAGGTCAAGGAGGGCGCATGGGAGTTCATCAGGAGTCTCATGGATCCCGAGAATAACTTCGGCTACCCTGCTCTGAAGAAGAACCTGTCGGCTGCCATCGACAATAATGCAAAGGTCTTTACATATAACGAAAACGGAGAGAGGCTGGAGGTACCCAGCAGCGACAGCAAGCTGGATGGCAGGGTCATCTATCCCCTTTCCAAGGCTGAACGCGATGACTTCGAGCGCTATCTGCTCAGCTGTGATACACTCTCGGGCGAAATGGACTACGAAGTGCAGTCCATAGTCATGGAGGAGGCTGACGCCTTCTTCCATGGTGAAAAGACCGCTGAGGACACTGCAAAAATGATACAGAACAGAGCCTCCATACTCGTCGGCGAAAGAAGCTGACTTTACATATAGCTTTCCATAATAATCTCTATATATTTCAGCAGAAACGGCAGCCCTTCTCCATAGGCTGCCGTTTTTGTATATAAGTGAAAAAATACCGAGCCTTTTTCAAGGCTCGGTATAGTTTTTATTCAGCTGTAAGCCGCATGGTGCAGCTTATATTACTTGCCTTCGGGGTTGAGAGTCGTTCTCTTATTCAGCAGGAATTCCTGAATGAACATAGCGTCATTCGAGGTAAGACCTACTGTAGACTTGTCAACGTCGCCGTTGAGTCTGCCCAGCTCGGTAACAGCATACTTGTTGGGGTTAGCAAGGGTCTGCATGATGAGTATAGCGTCAGCCAGCTCAACAGTACCGTCACAGTTGGTATCGCCCCATGTGATTATTTCCTTACCGGAACCACTGTCTGTTGTGGTAACAACAGGCTGTGTAACTGTTGTGGATGTAGTAGTAACTGTATCAAGGAAAACAACAGTTGTGGTCGTGGTAGTTGTTGTGGGCTTTGCTGTTGTAGTTGTGGTGGTTGTTGATGGTGTGGTCTTGGGGATATCTGTTGTAGGAGTTACAGAATGTCCCGGAGCACCTGTGTCAAGGTTGCTCTTAGCGCCCGATGCATAGAACTCGCTCAGTGAGATACCGTTCTTGCCGAGAGCTGTCTGGTGGTCAAGACCGATGAACTTTCCGCTGTCAGTCTGCCAGAGAGTGCTCTTGAGTATCTTATAACGAGGTGCATCCCATGTAAGGAAGTCGTGACTGAGAAGTCCGCCTGTATCGCCTGAGTTAGGATTGAGGCACCAGTATGTGTGGTTGATGTGGTGCTTTACCATATAGTCTGCAAGAAGCTCCATCCACTTCTGATTCTTGGTTCCGTCAACGAAGCCGCCCCACTCACCGATGAGGAGAGGTGCGATATCGCCCTCGTTGATATATGCCCATGTGTCTCTCCAGTAATCGTCAAGGAGAGTCTCTGTTGTGAAGTCCTTGTCGAACCATGTCTGCTTATAAACTGACGGGCCGTAGTCATGAGGAGAGTAAACTATCTTGGACTGCTTGGCAGGTGTGGACATCTTTATGGGATTGTCCTTTACGCCGCGGAGGTTTCCGCCCCACCATGCGCCGTACCATCTCTTTTCGTCATCAGACTTGGGCTCCCATACATCGGGAGTGTCGAATGTATAGCCCTTTTCGGTCATGGGATACTGCTCAATGCCCTCGATGAAGATAAGAGCGTTGGGGTTAACATCGAGGATAGCCTCTGCACAGTTTGTAGCAGCGTATGCCCAGTTGTTCTCGTCCTTTGAGTCATCCCACTTTGCAATGGTGCTGGGGCAAGTGTCGCCCTTGTATTCACGCTTGCCGTGAGGCTCGTTCTTCAGGTCGTAGCCGATGAGAGTATCATCATTCTTGTACTTGTCTGCCAGCCATACCAGAGTATCCTGCCATATCTTTGTGGTTATGCCTGCCTTGCCGTACCAGAGCGCATAGTCATGGCCGGAGTTGTTCTCGTCGGGGCTGTGGATATCGATAAATACCTTGATACCGTACTTCTTGCACTTCTGTATGAGGATATCGAATATCTCCATACTGTTCTTGATGGTCTTGCCGTCAGACTCAACGAAGTCCTTGTTGATATTTGTATAGTAGCCTGCGGGAGTTACCTTTCCGTCCTCGCCTACCTGGTCAACAGGAGGAGTGTAGGAAGCCTGAACTGAGCTTACAGCGTGGGGCTCGCCGTCCATCCATGACTTGAGCAGTGTTGTTGAGATAGGCAGACGGAGCACGTTGATACCGTGGTCTGCGATGCTCTGGAGCATATCATCGGCGTCTGCTGCATAGAGACCGTGAGCACAGTTCTCGGAGCAGTTGAAGCCGAACCAGTTAGCTCCCGTGAGCCATACCTGATTGCCGTTCATGTCATAGAGACGGCTTCCCTCTGCGTGGAGCCAGTCGTCGTTGTTGTCGTCGGCAGCGGCAACATTTGCGATAGTGTCAGGTGCAGCTGTAGGTGCATAGTAGGCAGCGCCCGACACCGTAACAGCTGCAGCAGCGGCTACAGCAGCCACTGAGCGTAAAAACTTCTTCATAATAATTTCCCTCTCATATTTTATTTTTCTCCGCACAGACCCCTGAAGCCGTGCGGTAAAAGGCTTTAAGCAATAGGTAATTTGTCGTAGAAGCCGAGAAGCTTCTTCTGTATCGTCAGTGCGTCGTTGGAAGTAACGCCCTTCTGTCCGTCAACGTCGCCGTTGTCCAGACCCTGTGATGTGATATGCAGGGGATCGCTGCCGCTCTGACCGTACTTATCGGGATTGGCAAGGTCCTGCATTATGAGAATAGCGTCTGAAAGCTCCACTTCGCCGTCGAGATTAGTGTCTCCGTAAACGCGATTACTGACGCCCTGTGAGGTAGTGGATGTAGTTGTCACGGAAGAAGTGGTAGTTGTGACAGTAGATGTTGTAGTGGTCTTGGGATCCTCGGAACTGATAGGATTGCCGCTTGAGGTCTTGCCGCCGTCAAGATTGCTTCCCTCGGAAGCAGCATAGTTGGCGTAGAAGTCGTTCAGCGAGATACCGTCCTTGCCCAGAGCCACCTGATGATCGAGACCAATGAACTTCTTGGTCTTTGAGGTCTTCCAGATAGCGGGATAGTAGTAGGTGTCGTACTTCACCTGATCCCAGTCGATAGTGGTCTTGCCCACTATCTTGCCGTCAGCGCCCTGTGTTGTACCGAACTGGACGCCCTTCCAGAGTCCGCCCGTATCGCCCGAGTCATCGTTGAGGCACCAGAATGTATGATTGATGTGATTCTTTATCATGTAGTCGCGGATAAGTCCCAACCACTTTTCGTTGTCGCCGCCGTCAAGGAGTCCGCCCCACTCGCCTATGAGGAGAGGATACATATCCTTCTCAACAAGGTAAGCCCATGTGTCTCTCCAGTAATCATCAAGGAGAGTCTCCTCGGTGAAGTCCTTGTGGAACCAGCTCTGATCGCTTACTTTAGGACCGTAGTCATGAGGAGAGTAGACTATCTGTGAGGTGCCCGACTTGGGCATAACGGGATACTTTGCAACGCCGCGGAGGTTTCCGCCCCACCATGCGCCGTGTCCCTCGAATCCCTCAACGCCCTCGATGATGATGAGTGCATTGGGGTTCTTTTCAAGAACAGCGTCTGCACAGTCCTGAGCAGCCTTCTTCCAGTTGTTGGGAGCGTCTGAGTCGTCCCATATAGCGTCTATAGGAGCTCCGCCGTACTTGCTGTGGGGCTCGTTCTTCAGGTCGAAGCCTATAAGGGTATCGTCGCCCTTATAGTGGCCTGCGCACCATGCAAGAGTCTCTATCCACACATCTGTGGTGACTTCAACGTTCTTGCCGTCATTTGCCTCAAAGCTCTTGCCGTACCAGAGTCCGTAGTTATGTCCCGAATTGTTCGACTCGGGGCTGTGGATGTCGATGAAGCACTTTACGCCGTACTTTTTGCACTTGGCAAGGAGTATGTCGAAAAGCTCCTGACTGTTGACCACGCTTCCGTCCTCCTTGATAAGATCAACGTTGAAAGGATAGCTGGGGTCATTGTTGGGATTGATGCTCTCTATGGGATCGGGGGTCGCCGATCATCCAGTTATAGAGAAGCTCCGTGGAAACAGGAAGTCTCAGGACATTTACGCCGTGGTCGGCAATTTCCCTTACCATATCGTCGATATCGCCGCTCCAGAGATAATGGGGTGAGTTCTCGGTACAGTTGAAGCCGAACCAGTTGGCGCCTGTGAGCCATACTTCGTTTCCGTTCATGTCGTAGAGACGGCTGCCCTTTGCGTGGAGCCAGTCGTCACCGTTTGTGTCAACGGCATTAGCCGCCATCATGGACTGACTGAAACAGGGTGCTGCTCCCGTTACCGCCAGCGCAGCTGCTGACACAAGTGCAGCCGCAGTGCGTACTAATTTTTTCATTTTATATTTCCCCTCTCATAGTACACTTTTCCAATGTACCATTATTAACTATATTGTAGCATTTCAAGGGCGGAATGTCAATAGTTTCTGCGGTTTTCACAAAATCAACACGGAGCACTCCCATGCACAAAAAAGCCGCACCTGCATGGCACAGGTGCGGCACATTTTTTTGAAAAAGCGGGCTCGCCGATCATATTACATTGTTTCCACAAGATACCTCTTTGCGGCAGTCAGATCGAATACATCGATGACATCATCGCCGTTGAGATCGGCAGCCTTCCAGTTTTTGAAGTTTTCGGGCTTTTTGCCAAGGAGCCATCTCTGGAGCAGAACTATATCCGCAACATTGAAGCTTTTGTCACCGCTGACATCGCCCTTCTTATAGCAACGCATTTTCAGCGTTGTGGGCATGAGTACACCAACTGACTCCTCCACATCGTAAGTAATGATATTGTCATTATCTGTCTTTGATATCCTTATTTCAGTCTCGGGCTTGCTGTAATCTCTCTCATCGCCTATCATATAGGAGCCGTTTACGGCAAACCTCTTTGTGCCTGCTTCCTTGTCCTCTGCCGCCGGCAGCAGCTCAACAGTACCCTCCGTATCCTCCCTCGAAACGAATACTTTTCCGTCTGACGAAGACCTGATATGCATGATATTGGTTAAGCCGTTGTCAACTCCGCGCAGCCTGATGCACTGGAAAAAATGGTCGCTGTCCATGAGCTCAAAAGCCTTTGCGAAGATCGCCTCTTTCTGAGCAAGGGATGCCTGTATCTCCTCTTCGGTCTCCGGATACGGAAAGGTATACTCCTTATCGGGAATAACTCTGATCCTGCCGTCACAGCACTCAATGATGTAGCTCTGCATAGTGCAGTCCACACCGGGCATATCGGGCTGCTCGGCAAGCTCACTGACGTCTTCGCTGTAATCAAGGGTTAGCAGCAGATACTTTCCGCCATCAGAGGGATAGAACTTGTAGTTCTTGTCCATACTGCCCTCGTCGTAGCTGTAATTGGTAAGCACCCATGCAGCGTCCACGGTCTCATTGAACTGTACACAGTGCTCCTCTATGCTGAACCTGCTGTCCTTAATAGGTGCGCTTCCTGCGCCGCTGATATCTGATCTGATAAACGCGAAATCAGGATTGAGCTGAGCGTAGTTCATAGCAGCACCGACGAGATTTGCACACTTAACCGGATCGTACTCATAACAGTCTAAATAGCAGTCACAGTAAATGCCATAGGTATATTCGCCCGAGGGCTCGAAGCGTCCCACCATATTTTCAGTGTTCACATAAACGGAGAAAAGGTCCTCGGGAAGTCCAAGAGACTTCAACACCGTTGCAGTTTTCCACGCAAAGTCGGTTTCGCGAGGGAGCATACGGGCTTCTTTTATGGAAGCTGCCTTTGTGACCAGCTCGCCCTTTGTGAGATTGATCATATAGTTATCGGGCTTGAGCATGATCGAGCATCGTATAATGCCGTGATCCACTGCATCCTCGGGTGTGTAGTCCTGACAGTACACCTGATAGAAGTCCTTGTCGGTGAGTCCTCTTGCGGCGAAAAGCTCCTCCACCTGCTCGGTGCTCATTGCTCTTATCTCGTCAAAGGTACAGCCGATATCGGGCACCTCCTCTGCGGTGTTCTGCCTGATAAAGAGGTCGATATCCCCTGTTCTGATGTCAATGCTGTTGCTTCTGTCCTTATAGAAAAGCTCGACAGTCTGGAGCTTCACAGGCGGCTGTCCGCAGACAGAGAAGCAATAGCCGTCACCGAAATAGAAATCATGTGCGGCACTGTGTATACCGTCGCCGGTGGTCTTGCAGCCGTAAGGTGCCAGATCCTCCCATGTAAGGTCCATGCCCTTTTTGGCAAGCTCTCTGACCTCATCCATATTCATTTTCTTTTTGGTGGAAGTGCTCGTTACTTCCGCAGAGGAAGTTGTCACAGCTGTAGTGGTTGTAGTGTTTTTCGATGTGGTGGCAGTTGAAGTGGTGGTTCTGGATGTTGTAGTCTTCAGAGCAGACTGCGTACCTAAAGTCTGCGTTGTCATCTGCTCAATGAAAGACTCCACATCATCTCTGCGAATATCTATCTTAGGGTATCCGGGGTCATACACATAACGGAACAGATGAGCTTTGACAAGCTCTTTGTCGGGCTCGCCTTGCACGCTGAGTCCATATCCGTCATCCATAATAAACGTGCAGTATTTGACCTTGCCGATAAAGAACGGCTTGCCCTCGAACTCGTCAAAATCCGACCATCTCAGTCCCTCGCCCTTTGCGGAAAGCGCCCTTACATCATCAAGTGTCATAGGTCTTGTCTGAGCAGCTTCACTGTCCTCGGCTGCCACAGCGGAAGGCACCTTCACAACGCCTGTATAGCTGCCGCAAATGGGAAGCATAGCTGCTGCCAGAAGAACTGACAATACTCTTTTTTTAAGCATATTCATCATCCTTTCGATCCGAATAAAATTAGTAAATATAAGCAGTAACATATATGCTCACTACTCAAATAATACACTATATCGGCACAAAAGTCAATATATAGTGCAGAAAAGGCTGCGGCAGGAGCATACCAAAACTGCTCCTGCCGCATATTAAAACTTATTTTCCCTGAAGCTCCCTTATCTTGTCGCGGAGATATGCTGCGTGCTCGAATTCAAGCAGCTTTGCAGCGTTCTTCATCTCCACTGTCAGCTTGTCAATGAGCTGCTGCTTCTCGGAAGATGAAAGCTTCTTCTTTTTCGTCTTTTCCTCCACCTTGTTCTTGGAGGTTATCTCCAGCACGTCCCTGACCTCCTTGATGATGGTCTTGGGAACTATGCCGTGCTCCTCGTTGAATGCAATCTGCAGGGAGCGTCTGCGCTCGGTCTCGGTGATAGCCCTCTCCATTGAACCCGTAACGGCGTCGGCATACATTATTACCTGTCCCTTTGCGTTTCGGGCAGCTCTGCCTATGGTCTGGATAAGTGAAGTCTCGCTTCTCAGGAAGCCCTCCTTATCGGCGTCAAGTATGGCGATAAGGCTGACCTCGGGTATATCAAGTCCCTCACGGAGAAGGTTTATTCCCACCAGCACATCGAAAACGCCCTCGCGGAGATCCTTGATTATCTCCATACGCTCGATGGTGTCGATATCATGGTGGAGATAGCGCACCTTTACTCCCAGCTTCTCATAATAGGAGGTAAGGTCCTCAGCCATTTTCTTGGTGAGAGTCGTTACCAGTACGCGCTCATTCCTTGCAGCTCTCTCGTTTATCTCCGAGAGAAGGTCGTCCACCTGTCCGTGAGTTGGCTTCACGATGATCTCGGGGTCAACAAGTCCCGTAGGGCGGATGACCTGCTCCGCTATGGTATCGGTCTTTTCGCGCTCTATCTGTCCGGGAGTAGCGCTGACGTAGATAGCCTGATGTATATGCGCGTTGAACTCGTCAAAATTCAGCGGACGGTTGTCCATAGCACTTGGCAGACGGAAGCCGTAGTCCACAAGGGTGGTCTTTCTGGCGCGGTCGCCTGCGTACATGGCTCTTACCTGCGGCAGAGTAACATGGCTCTCGTCCACGATGAGGAGGAAGTCCTCGGGGAAGTGGTCGAGGAGGGTCTGGGGAGTGCTTCCCGCAGGTCTTCCTGCAAGGACACGGGAGTAGTTCTCAACGCCGCTGCAATATCCCACCTCACGGAGCATCTCCATGTCATAGTGAGTCCTCTGCTCGATACGCTGAGCCTCGATGAGCTTGTTGTTCTTTCGGAAATAGTCAATGCGCTCCGCAAGCTCGCGGTCAAGCTCCTGAAGTGCGGACTCAAGCTTGTCATCGCCCACAACATAGTGAGAGGCAGGAAAAATAGCTGCGTGAGACACAACTGCCTTCACCTCGCCTGTGACCACGTTTATCTCGGAGATACGGTCTATCTCGTCGCCGAAGTATTCAACGCGGACTGCCGTATCCGATGACATTGCAGGAAATATCTCCACAACGTCGCCGCGGACTCTGAACCTGTTACGCTCAAAGGCAATATCGTTGCGCTCATAGCGTATCTTCACAAGCTCGTTGATGAGCTGGTCACGGGGCTTTTCGGCGCCCTGACGTATGGAAACGCACATGGAACGGTACTCCTCGGGGCTTCCGAGGGAGTAGATGCAGGACACGCTGGCAACGATGATAACGTCGCGGCGCTCCGCAAGAGCCGTGGTGGCGGAGTGGCGGAGCTTGTCTATCTCGTCATTTATAGAGGAGTCCTTTTCGATGTAGCTGTCGGTGCTGGGAACATAAGCCTCGGGCTGGTAGTAGTCATAGTAGGAAACGAAGTACTCCACGGCATTATCGGGGAAGAATTCGCGGAACTCCGAGCAGAGCTGTGCCGCAAGTATCTTGTTGTGTGCAAGGACGAGAGTGGGCTTGTTCACACGGGCGATGACATTCGCCATGGTGAAGGTCTTTCCCGAACCTGTGACGCCGAGGAGTATCTGCTCCTTTTTGCCCGACTGCAAGCCGCTTACGAGCTTGTCGATAGCCTGCGGCTGGTCGCCTGCGGGAGCATAGTTTGAACATAGCTTGAAGTGATCCATTTTCTAACCTTTCTGAAAAAAGTGACTGAACGTATGAAAGGGATTCCAAAGGGTTCACAACCCTTTGGCGGAGTCCAGAGGCAGCGCCTCTGGCAGGGTTCAAGGGGCAGAGCCCCTTAAATCGTAAAGCGCTCCGCAAGGGTGAATTTCCAAAACAGTCCAGTGGACTGTTTTGGAAAGAGGGACGCCCTGCAAGTGAGGGCGTCCCTTGATTGAATAGCTATAAGCCAAAATAATCAATAAAGTCAGGAAAGATATTTTCCAGTTTGCCGCTTAGCCTGAAATAGACATATATCGCACAGCCCATTATAACGCTTAACGGAACTCCGTATGCGACACGTATCCTGTAAGACTTTTCAAGTGTTCCCTCTTTTCGGCTAACAACGAAACGCTTCTCTGCAAGTCGTTCCTTTTCTCGGTCATTTAAAATCATTCTGACAAGCAGATAGCACATAATTACCGCTATCAATGCCACGATTATCACATCAATCACAGTATTTCCTTTCAATGAGGAACAGTAACGGGCGGCGGAACGCCGCCCCTGCAAGCTAACGGCTAATGGCTGACGGCGTTCCCTACTGTGGGCTGTCGAGGACGCCAGCCCCTACAGGTTTAGATCTTCGTGATGTCAACTAATTCAACATCGTTGATAGTCCTGCCCGATTCAAGCACCTTTACCAGTGATTTCGCCGTATCTACGGCTGTAAGGCTGCATATTGAGCGCTCGATGGACTTTCTTCTCATCTTAACGCTGTCGCGCTCGGGAAGTCTGCCCTTTGCGGAGGTGGAGATAACATAGTGTATCTTGCCGCTGTCAAGGAGAGTCTCCACGTTGGGCTCGCCGTCGGATATCTTGCGGACAAGGTTTGCCGCTATCATGTTCCTGTGGAGAACGCTCTGTGTGCCCGATGTGGCGTAGAGCTCAAAGCCCATCTGCTCGAACTTGTCCGCAATGGGAAGTATCTCCCTCTTGTCGCTGTCACGGACTGAGATGAGGACACCGCCCTCGCGCTTGAGGTCAAAGCCTGCGGCGATAAGTCCCTTGAGGAGAGCGTCCTCAAGATTTCTGCCGATACCGAGGCACTCGCCTGTGGACTTCATCTCGGGGCCCAGCATAGTGTCAACGTCGGTGAGCTTCTCAAAGGAGAATACGGGCACCTTTACGGCAACGTAGTCGCCTGCGGGATAGAGACCACTCTCGTAGCCCATGTCCTTCAGCTTTGCGCCGAACATTATCTTTGCGGCGATGTCCACCATGGGTATGCCCGTTACCTTGCTGATGTAGGGAACTGTTCTCGATGAACGGGGATTTACCTCGATAACGAATACCTCGTGGTTGTAAACAACATACTGTATATTCACAAGTCCGATAACATTGAGCTCCTTGGCGAGAAGCCTTGTGTACTCAACGATTATGCGCTTGATACGGTCTGAAAGGTGCTGTGCGGGATAGATGGAGATAGAGTCGCCGGAGTGAACTCCTGCACGCTCGATATGCTCCATGATGCCGGGGATAAGGAAGTCCTCGCCGTCGCAGATAGCGTCAACCTCTACCTCGGTGCCCATCATGTACTTGTCTATGAGGACGGGGTTCTCGATGTTGTGGCTCATGATGATGCCCATGTACTCCTTTACGTCAGCGTCGGAGTGAGCGATTATCATGTTCTGACCGCCGAGAACATAAGACGGACGGAGCAGCACGGGATAGCCAAGGTCATTGGCAGCCACAAGAGCCTCCTCTGTGTTCATGACTGTGTGTCCCGCAGGTCTGGGGATACCGCACTTTTCAAGTACCTCGTCGAAGCGCTCTCTGTCCTCTGCGGCATCTATCATATCCGCGGATGTACCGAGGATACGGACTCCCATATCAGAGAGATAGCGTGTAAGCTTGATAGCGGTCTGACCGCCGAACTGTACCACAACGCCGTAGGGCTGCTCGGTCTCGATAATGGACTGTACGTCCTCTTTTGTGAGGGGGTCGAAGTACAGACGGTCGCCTGTATCAAAGTCGGTGGAGACGGTCTCGGGGTTGTTGTTGCAGATAACAGCCTCGTAGCCCAGCTCCTTCAGCGTCCATACGCAGTGTACGGAGCAGTAGTCGAACTCGATACCCTGTCCGATACGGATAGGACCGCTTCCGAATACGATGACCTTTTTCTTTCCCTTGTCGGTGCGCTCGATGAACTGCTTTGCCTCATTCTCCTCATCGAAGGTGGAGTAGAAGTAGGGAGTCTCAGCCTTGAACTCGCCTGCACAGGTATCTACCATCTTGTAGACAGCGCTCTTGTGCTTGGGACACTTCTGTCCCGAAATGCGCTCGATGGTGCTGTCAAGGTAGCCGTACTGCTTTGCGATGTCGTACTTCTCCTCGGTGAGCTCGCCCTCAGCCAACCATTTCTCCAGCTCCACAAGATTAAGGAGCTTGTAGAGGAACCAGTTGTCTATCATGGTTATCTCGTGTATCTCCTCGGGAGTTATGCCGCGCTTGAGCGCCTCAAATACGCAGAATGAGCGCTCGTCGTCAATAACGTGGAGCTTCTCACGTATCTCCTCTGTTGAAAGTTTTGCCAGCTTTTTAAGGTTCATGCTATCAAGTCCCAGCTCTATTGAGCGGACAGCCTTCATCATAGCCTGCTCGAAGCTTGTGCCGATAGCCATTACCTCACCCGTAGCCTTCATCTGAGTGCCGAGGGTACGCTTTGCATATACGAATTTATCGAATGCCCACTTGGGGAACTTGATGACAACATAGTCCAGAGCCAGCTCAAAGCAGGCATAGGTCTTGCCTGTTACCTGATTGATTATCTCGTCGAGAGTATAGCCGATAGCTATCTTTGCCGCTGTCTTTGCGATAGGATAGCCCGTAGCCTTTGAAGCCAGTGCGGAAGAACGGGAAACTCTGGGGTTTACCTCGATGACCGCATACTTGAAGCTTGTGGGATGAAGTGCGAACTGGCAGTTGCAGCCGCCCTCTACCTTCAGCTCCTTGATGATATTGATAGCCGCTGTACGGAGCATCTGGTACTCCCTGTCGCTGAGAGTTACCGCAGGTGCGATAACGATACTGTCGCCTGTGTGGACGCCCACGGGGTCGAAGTTCTCCATGGAGCAGACTGTGATAACGTTGCCCTTTGCGTCACGGATGACCTCGAACTCTATTTCCTTCCAGCCGCTTATGCACTTTTCAACAAGTATCTGTGTGATAGGTGAAAGTCGGAGTCCGTTTGTAGCTATATCGCGGAGCTCCTCCTCATTCTGGGCGATACCGCCGCCTGTTCCGCCGAGGGTGAAAGCAGGGCGGACGATTACGGGATAGTGGATCACCTTAGCGAAGTCCACAGCGTCCTCAACGGTCTCGACTACCTTTGAGGGGATAACGGGCTCGCCGATCTTTTCCATGGTGTCCTTGAAAGCCTGTCTGTCCTCAGCCTTGTGGATAGTCTCGGGGTCTGCGCCGAGAAGCTTTACATTGTGGCTCTCCAAAAAGCCCTCCTCCGCAAGCTGCATGGACAGTGTAAGACCTGTCTGACCGCCGAGAGTGGACAGCAGGCTGTCGGGCTTTTCCATTTCGATTATGCGCTTTACAACGTCAAGTGTAAGGGGTTCGATATAGACCTTGTCAGCCATAGCCTTATCGGTCATGATGGTAGCAGGGTTAGAGTTTACGAGAACGACCTCAAGTCCCTCCTGCTTGAGAGCACGGCACGCCTGTGTGCCTGCATAGTCAAATTCGGCAGCCTGTCCGATAACTATAGGACCCGAGCCGATAACAAGTACCTTTTTTATATCACTTCTGAGTGGCATACTAATTTCCTCCGATTATTTAATTCATAATTCGTAATTCATAATGCATAATTGCGGTGTCCGCTCCGCGGACGATCTTAATATGATATCAGCGAAGCTGATACAATAATTATGAATTATGCATTATGCATTCTGCATTGATTTAACGAAGTCGTCAAACAAATAGGATGTATCCAGCGGACCGCCGTGTGCTTCGGGGTGGAACTGGACCGTTCTTGCGTTGACTGAGGTATAGTGTATGCCCTCGCAGGTCTTGTCGTTTGCATTGACATGGGAGACCTTTCCTACAGAGGGGGCTATGCTGTCCCCTACTACCGCATAGCCATGGTTCTGGCTGGTAACGTAGGTAAGACCGCTTTCAAGGTCGATAACAGGCTGATTTGCACCTCTGTGTCCGTATTTCAGCTTCTCGGTCTTTCCGCCGTTGGCGAGCGCCATGAGCTGATGGCCGAGGCAAATGCCGAATATGGGTATGCCAAGCTTCTGTATCTCCTTGATATTCTCGATTATCTCAACATTTTCGGCAGGGTCTCCGGGGCCGTTGGAGAACATTATGCCGTCGGGAGCAAGCTTCCGTATCTCATCGGCTGTGGTGTAAGCAGGTACGACTACCACCTCGCAGCCGCGCTTTAAGAGTTCCTGTCTGATGTTGCGCTTGTAGCCGAAATCGAACAGTGCCACACGAAGCTTCTTCTCCTCGGGCTCATAGGTGAGGGTCTCACTGTTGGTGACAGCCTTTACCGCATCCTTGACGGAGAAAGCTCTTACCTTTTCGAGAAGCTCGTCCTTCTTAGCGTAGACGTCCTCGGTGGTGATAACTCCGTTCATAACGCCAACCTCACGGATAGTACGGGTAAGGCGTCTGGTGTCGATGTTATTGATGCCGACTATGTTGTGGTCTTTGAGGAAGTCGTTGATATTGCCCTCGCTGCGGAAGTTTGAGGGAGCATTGCACCACTCCCTGACGATATAGCCCGAAACGTAGGACTTCGCGGACTCATTGTCCTCTGAGTTCACACCGTAGTTTCCGATGAGGGGAAAGGTCTGTGTGACTATCTGTCCGTAGTAGCTGGGGTCGGTGAGAGTTTCCTGATAGCCCGTAACTCCCGTGGTGAAAACGACTTCACCGATGACCGTGCCCTTTGCGCCGAAGCTCCTTCCCTCGAACACCTGCCCGTCGGCAAGCATGAGGTAAGCTTTTTCTCCCATGTTGAATAATGACATTGTAAATTCCTCCTTGGTTTTTATAGAGGTCGTATAATTGATGTTTATTATCTTTTGCCGAACGCCATTGTACAGCAAAAACGGTAACAATGATTTATTTTTTCGGAACGCCGTGGGCGGCGTTCCCTACATACGCTTTATTCTTATCGTGAACTGCGGGCGGCGTTACGCCGCCCCTACACTTATCACTTCAGATTGATATACCGGCAGATGTCGTCTCTCATGCGGATGACCTCGCGGCGTGCTGCCTTTGCGAAGTCGCGCTCATCGCAGCCCTCCTTCTTGTACGCACACATAACTGCGCGTGAGGAGTTTACGATAGCTCCGAGACCGTTCTCGTCGAAGCCGCCCTTTAAGCCTTCTGCTCCGCCGCCCTGTGCACCGTAGCCGGGTACAAGGAACATGGTGTGGGGAAGTCTCTTTCTCAGCTCTGTCAGCATCTCTGGGTAGGTAGCTCCCACGACTGCACCTACTGCGGAATAGCCGTACTTTCCGCGGGTATCCTCGCCCCACTTCTCGCACATATCGCCCATGCACTCGTAGATGGTGCGTCCGTCAGCCAGCTTCATATCCTGAAGCTCGCCCGATGAGGGGTTGGAGGTCTTTACAAGAACGTAGATGCCCTTGTCGCGCTCGCGGCAGACTTTAAGGAGGGGCTCGATACCGTCTGTGCCCAGATATCCGTTGACTGTGAGAGCGTCGGCGCCGAAGGCTTCGATATCGTTCTCGCCCACAGATGTTACGCCGAGATGTGCGTTGGAGTAAGCCTCCATGGTAGCGCCGATGTCGTTGCGCTTGCCGTCTGTCATAACGAACATACCGTTGAGCTTTGCATAGCGGATGGTCTTTTCGAGAGTCCTTATGCCGTAGTGTCCGTACATCTCATAGTAAGCAGCCTGAGGCTTGATGGCAGGCACAAGGTCGTGTATCTCATCGATGATAGCCTGATTGAAGTCGAAGATAGCCTTTGCGGCAGCCTTCAGTGTCCAGCCGTCGCTGTCAAGGTAGCGGCGCTGAATAAACTCGGGGACATACTCCAGCTTGGGGTCGAGACCTACCACCGTAGGATTTTTCAGTTCGATTATTTTTTCAATAAGTCTGTCAAATGACATTTCATTTCCTCCTTAAATAATATCAGTCGTTTCTTCCGTCATATCTTATGACGCCCTTTGATATGGTAACAAGGGGCTTTCCTGTGAGCTCCATGCCCTTGAACACGGTGTTATGTGACTTTGAGTGGAGCTTTTCGGGCTCAACTGTCCATTTCCTGCCGATATCGGCTATTACGAGGTCGGCGGTGCTTCCCTCTTTTATTTCGGGCACACCGAGTCCCAGTATCTTTCTCGGGTTGACGCACATGAGCTCCACAACCTTGTGCAGGTCTATCTCGCCTGTGTGATAGAGGGCTGTGAGAGTAGCCGCAAGGGAGGTCTCCAGACCCACAACACCGTTGGGAGCCTTCTCGAAGTCAGCCTTCTCCTCCGCAGCGTGGGGAGCGTGGTCGGTGATTATGCAGTCGATAGTACCGTCCTTGACAGCATCTATGATAGCTCTTACGTCCTCGGGAGTCCTGAGGGGCGGATTCATGCGGTAGTCCGCATCGCGCTTCTCCAGCAGCTTATCCGTCAGCATGAAGTAGTGGGGAGCAGTCTCACAGGTGACATTCACACCTCTTGACTTTGCAAAGCGTATCATTGCAGCGCTTCCCTCAGTGGAAACGTGGCAGATGTGGATATGTGCTCCTACCGAAGCTGCAAGTATCATCTCACGGGCGGTGATGTAGTCCTCAGAGGCGCGGTCCATGCCCTTTACGCCAAGCTTTTCGGAGGTCTCGCCCTTGTTGATGATACCGCCGTTTATGATGCTCAGGTCCTCGCAGTGCGAAGCCACAAGGAGACCGTTATCCTTTGACATTTCCAGAGCCTTTCTCATCATCTCCGCATTCTCAACGGGGCGTCCGTCATCGGAGATACATATGCAGCCTGCCGACTTGAGAGCTTCGTAGTCGCAGAGACCGTTGCCGCTCATGCCGTTTGTGATACAGCCCACGGGATATACCTCAACGCCTGTTCCCTCCGCCTTGTCAATGATATAGCGGATAGTTTCGGGACTGTCGCAGGGAGGCTTTGTATTGGGCATTGCAAGGACTCCCGTAACGCCTCCTGCCAGTGCAGCCGCACAGCCCGTGAGGATATCCTCCTTGTGGGTCTGTCCCGGGTCGCGGAAGTGAACGTGCATATCGAACAGTGAGGGCATAAGTACAAGACCTGTTCCGTCGATGACCTGTTCTGCGCTTTCGGTGATACCGCTTCCAAGCTTTGCGATAACGCCGTCCCTGATGAGTACGTCTGTTACGGTGTCCAGTGCAGTATCAACTGCGCGGATATTCCTGATAAGGATAGATGACATAAATACCTCGCTTTCGGTAGGTGGAATGGTAATTCAGTAAATGGCAACTCCGTCGCTGCCGTCTATCTCCACAGCAGATACCTTTACGACCTCGCTGTGAGAGGTAGGAAGATTTTTGCCCACATAGTCGGGGCGGATGGGAAGCTCCCTGTGTCCGCGGTCAATGAGCACCGCAAGCTGTATGGAACGGGGTCTGCCTCTTTTGATGAGGGCGTCGATGGCAGCACGGGAGCTTCTTCCCGTGAAGATGACATCATCGACGATGACGACGTTCTTATCCGTGATATCAAAGGGGATATCGGTCTTGTCGGTCTCTGCCGAGGAGCGGCTGTCGTCACGGTATAGAGTGATGTCCAGAGCGCCGAAGGGTACCTCATTCTTTTCCAGCTCGGAAAGCTTTGCGGCTATCCGTCTGCCGAGGGGCACTCCTCTCGAGAATATCCCGACGATGCAGAGTTCCTCCGTGCCCTTGTTGCGCTCGATTATCTCATAAGAGATACGGGCGATGGCTCTTGCCACAGCCTTATCGTCCATTATGACGCGCTTAGTCTCCATACAGTTCACCTTCCAACAAAAAATGCTCCCCGCGCGGCAGGGAGCATACTTACAGTTATAGCTATAGATACAGTTATAGTTATAGAGTATCAAAGAACGCACCTTGCCGACCTCACGGGATCGGATTAAAGGGTAGTTTCCAAAGAACACATCTATTATACCACATACCCGCCCTCTTGTCCAGTGATTTCAGTATTTTTATTATCAATTGACAAAATAACAGAACCGTGTTATAATGTTAACAGATCAAAGACTTTCTGAAAAGGACGGCTCTTATGAATTACTGGTATTTATGGTTCATCATTATCATCTGCGTCCTGCTGCCTGCGGCAAGGGCAAGAAAGCTCCGTCAGGCAAGGATAGCAAGGAAAAACCGCATTAAAAGACAAAAAGGAGATCATATCATGAATGAGCTTATCAAAAACTATATCGACAAGGAAGTAATAGTCTACACATCCTCCTCATCGGGTGTCACAGGCACCGTGACCAAGATAGAGGACAACTGGGTAGAGCTGGAGGACAAGAACAGTCATAAGCAGATCGTCAACACCGACTACGTCAGCCGTATACAGGAATATCCCCGCAATAAGAAAGGCAAGAAGAAGTTAGTCGTAACATGAGAACGAGGTCATGAGCCCGAAGCAGTCACACACGCTGCTTCGGGCTTTTCTTTCTGCACATTTTCCGACATTCGCCGCTATTGACTTTTAGTCAGCAAAAGTATATAATAATAATGTATACGCTCACGCAGGACTGCACAGAATATCCTCGGAGGTGTATACCATGTCAGACCATACGGAAAAAGCCGTAAGCTCCGCGGAGGAAGCTGCCGAGGAAGCCGAAATGATAAAGGAGACGGGTCAGTCCGTCTCGCGGAACTCAAAGCATCTCATACACTGCCTGACCGTCATCGGTCAGATAGAAGGCCACTACGTCCTCTCGGAGCAGAACAAGACCACAAAATACGAACACATAATCCCTGCCCTCGTGGCTATCGAGCAGGACAGGAGCGTCGAGGGGCTGCTTATAATCCTCAACACCGTCGGCGGCGATGTGGAAGCAGGTCTCGCCATTGCGGAGCTCATCGCGGGCATGAAAACCCCCACGGTGTCCCTTGTGGTTGGCGGAGGGCACTCCATCGGAGTCCCCCTTGCAGTCAGCGCAAAACGCTCATTCATCGTCCCCACGGCGTCAATGACCATCCACCCCGTAAGAATGAACGGCACCGTTCTGGGAGTCCCCCAGACCCTCTCCTACTTCGAGAAGATGCAGGACAGGATAGTCAGCTTCATCACGCGGAACAGCCGTATCCCCGAGGAGGAGCTGAGAAGGCTCACCATGAATACGGAAGAGCTGGTCCTCGATGTGGGAACGGTCCTTGAGGGAGAAAAAGCCGTGGAGCTGGGGCTCATCGACAGTCTCGGCAGTCTCGGTGACGCAATGGACAGCCTTTACGGCATGATAGAAAATACAGAGAAAAGATATGCGGACTGACCGCAGCTGTGACCGCTATCGGAGCGGCGCAGTACATATATGGAACAAAATGGAGGCAGAAATGGCAGAAGCAAAGAAAAAAGCCGCGGCTTCAAAGGCAAAAAAGCCCGAACCGCAGCGCAGAGAACCTGTTAAAAGCAGCGCTAAGAGCACTCCCCAGAACGAGAGCAATCAGTTCTGGTCAATACTTCTTTTCGCACTCGGCATACTCACGGCACTGATGGTGCTGATAAAGGGAAACAAGGGCTGGCTGGCTCTCCACAACCTTGTGCTGGGAGTTTTCGGCATTGCAGCATTCCTCATTCCCGTCATACTCATATATACCGCCATAAAGCTTGGCACCGAGAAAAGCCGCAAGGATATCAGCGGCAGGACGGTCTGGTGCATAGCCATGATATTTCTGGCAAGTGCTGCCTATCAGATATTCGTGGTGGGACGCATCCCCGGCGGCACCTTTGCAGGTCACTTCAAGATACTCTATGAGGAGGGCGCCAAGCTGAAAAGCGGCGGCGTTGCAAGCCTTGTCATAGCAGGTCCCCTGCTGAAGTTCCTCGGCAGGACAGGCTCCATGATAATCGCGCTGGTGTTCTTCTTCGTGTTCGGTATGCTTCTTTCGGGACGGGGACTTGTGGACTTCCTCAAGCTCCTCGCTACGCCCTTCACCTTTATCGGCAGGTGTGTCAACGGCATACAGAATATGCTTGTGGGCGGCGAATTCGTAGACGCCTTTGAGGACGACGACCTTGACGACGACAAGGAGAAAAAGGACTTCGACGCAGACCTTGAAGCTATCAGCATGACAAATCCGAGAAAGTCCTCGCGCAAGCCCTCCGAAAAGGCTGAGCAGCAGAAAAAGGCTGTGGAAGCTCTCCCTGACGGCTTCTTCCTTGATATCCCCCTGCCCACCGACCACCTCATCGTACACGACAGCAGTGCGCCTACTCCCGACGAGAAGGCTATCGATATAGACATTTACGAGACTCCTGCGGAGCCTGCGCGGAAGGCTCCCAAGCACGAGTCCATCGCTGCAGACGAGACGGACGGGGCTGCCGATGAGCCCACGGACGAGAGACTCGAGCAGCTCATAAGCAAGGCTGCCGACGGCAAGCCCGATACTCCCGAGGAGGAGCTCCCCGAGGAGGAGCCTGAGCCCGAGGAGGTCAAGCCCGTATACATACTCCCCCCTATCGACATACTCACGCGCCCCGAGGTTCGCTCAAACCGTGCGGAGGCTGTTGAGGAGATGCGCGAAAAGGCCGAGGTAATAAAGAACACCCTTTCCAGCTTCGGCGTTGAGGTCAAGATAAAGGACATCTTCCGCGGTCCCTCCATAACCCGTTATGAGATACAGCCGGGTCCCGGAATAAAGGTCTCGAAGATAAAGGGACTTGAGGACGATATCGCCCTCAGCCTTGCGGCACAGGGCGTCCGTATAGAGGCTCCCGTCCCCGGCAAGGCAGCTGTGGGAATAGAGATACCCAACACCACCAAGGACACGGTAACTCTCCGCGAGATAATCAACTCCCCCGAGTTCAGGGAGTCAAAGAGCAAGCTGACCTTTGCGGTGGGCAAGGACATCACAGGCAACATAATCCTCGGAGACATCTCCAAGATGCCCCATGTCATCATCGCAGGCACTACGGGTTCGGGTAAGTCTGTCTGCACCCGTTCCATCATAATGAGCATACTCTACAACGCAACTCCCGATGAAGTAAAGCTCATACTCATCGACCCGAAGATAGTTGAGTTCAAGATATTCGAGGACATCCCCCACCTGCTCATCCCCATAGTCACCGACTGTAAACGCGCCGCAGGCGCGCTGAGCTGGGCTGTCAACGAGATGATGCGAAGATACAATATCTTCGCTGACGCAGGTGCCAACGACCTGAAGTCCTACAACGAGCTGGCAGAGGTGGACGGTGACCGTGACCCCATGCCGCAGGTAGTGATATTCATCGACGAGCTGGCTGATATGATGCTGGTGGCAGGAAAAGAGGTGGAGGACTACATCTGCCGTCTGGCGCAGATGGGCCGTGCCGCAGGTATGCACCTTGTAGTCGCTACACAGCGTCCTACCACGGACGTTATCACTGGTCTCATCAAGGCTAATATCCCCAGCCGTATCGCCCTTTCGGTAAAGTCACAGATAGACTCCCGAACCATCATAGATATGGCAGGCGCGGACAAGCTCCTCGGCAACGGCGATATGCTGTATATGCCTATCGGTGCAGGCAAGCCCGTCCGTGTGCAGGGCTGCTTCTCCCCCAATGAGGACATTGCCGAGACAGTGCGCTACATAAAATCCGAAGCAGAGGTCACCTACGACCCCGCGATAACAGTTGCAGTTGATAATTATTCCACTCAGTCCGCAGGAGACTCGGGCAGCAGCGACAGCGGCTCACACTCAGTCGGAAACAGTGACGAAGATATAGTAGAGGCAGCCATAAAGGTAGCCGTGGAAGCAGGACAGCTGTCCACATCAATGCTCCAGAGAAAGCTGAAGCTGGGCTACGCAAGGGCTGCAAGAATAATGGACGAGCTGGAGGAGCGCGGAGTCATCGGCGCCAGCGAGGGTGCAAAGCCACGAAAGGTTCTCATGTCGAAAATGCAGTACGACGAGTGGCGTCTGCGCAGAATGGACGAATAAGGCTCGTATTTCACATTAGGAGAATAACAAATTGATAAAACATATCACAGATGCAGATACAAAAAGAGCAGTTGCAAGAAAGGTGCTGGAGGCTCTTCGCGACTGGTTTGAGGTGGACGAGAGCCGCGAGAAGTACATCGCGGAAAGCGCAGGACAGACCTTCATCGCAGCTGAGGAAAACAACGAATATGTGGGCTTCCTCTGTCTCAAGGAGACAGGCAGGGAGACTGTGGAGCTGGCTGTCATGGGCGTTCTCAGAGACTTTCACCGCAGCGGCATAGGTATGCAGCTCTTTGAGGAGGCAAAAAAGACCGCCAAGGCTCAGGGCTATGAATTCATGCAGGTAAAGACCGTGAAAATGGGCGTGTATGATGACTATGACAGGACAAACCGTTTCTACCTTGCCTGCGGCTTCAGGGAGCTGGAGGTCATAAACGAGATATGGGGCGACGATAACCCCTGCCAGATCTATGTGATGTCTCTGGCGTAAAGATCAGTTTTCAGGGAGTGATATGATGTACGAAGGATTCCTTCCTACCACAAGAAAGGAAATGGACGAGCTGGGCATAGAGCAGTTCGATTTCATATACATAACGGGTGACGCCTACGTTGACCACCCCAGCTTCGGTGCGGCTATCGTGACCCGTCTTATCGAGAGCATGGGCTTCACTATAGGTATCATCTCCCAGCCCGACTGGCATACGGACAGAGACTTCCGCCGCTTTGGCGCTCCAAAGTACGCCTTTCTCGTCACCGCAGGCAATATCGACTCAATGGTGGCACACTACACCGCTGCAAAGAGAAAGCGCTCCGATGACGCATATACCGCAGGCGGAGTTGCAGGCAAGCGCCCCGACCGCGCGGTCATTGTCTACTGTCAGAAGCTGCGCGAATACTTCGGTGACGTCCCCATAGCCATCGGCGGTCTGGAGGCTTCTCTCCGCCGCTTCGCACACTACGACTACTGGGATGACGCAGTCCGCCCCTCGGTGCTGGTAGACAGCGGTGCCGACCTGCTCATGTACGGCATGGGCGAGCACCAGATACAGGAGCTCTGCACCCGTCTGGCAAAGGGCGAGAGCATTCACGATATGCACGATATCCGCGGCACCTGCTATCTGACAGAGCCCGTGAACACTCCCATAGGCGCAGCACAGTGCCCCTCCTTCGAGCAGGTAAGAGACAGCAAGCCCGAGTACGCAAAAGCGGTAAAAATACAGTATGACTGGCAGGACGAGGTCTACGGAAAGACCATAATACAGCGCCACGGCAAGATGATGCTGGTGCAGCTCCCCCCTGCATACAGCCTTACCACAGAGGAGCTGGACCACATCTACTCACTGCCCTACATGAGGGCTATCCACCCCTCTTATGAAGCTCTGGGCGGCGTCCCCGGAATAGAGGAGGTACGCTTCTCAATCACCCACAACCGCGGCTGCTTCGGCTACTGCAACTTCTGCTCCATCGCCCTCCATCAGGGCAGGCGTGTCACCGTCAGGAGCGAGGAATCGGTGCTGAAGGAAGCGGAGCGCATAACAAAAATGCCCGATTTCAAGGGCTACATACACGATGTAGGCGGTCCCACGGCGGACTTCCGCCGCCCCTCCTGCGACAAGCAGCTCACCAAGGGACTTTGCATGGGCAAGAAGTGCCTTGCTCCCACCCCCTGTCCCGCACTCAAGGTGGACCACAGCGAATACCTGGCTATGCTCCGCAAGATACGCAAGGTCAAGGGCGTGAAAAAAGTCTTTATCCGCTCGGGAATCCGTTACGACTACCTCATCGAGGACAAGGACGACGAGTTCATGAAGGAGCTGATAATGCACCATGTCAGCGGTCAGCTGAAGGTCGCTCCCGAGCACTGCTCGGCGGTGGTGCTGGACAAGATGGGCAAACCCCATATCGAAGCCTACAAGCGCTTCCAGAAGCGCTTCTACGAAATAACCAAGGGCATGGGCAAGGAGCAGTACCTCGTCCCCTACCTTATGTCCTCCCACCCCGGAAGCACTCTCAACGAGGCTATCGACTTAGCTCTTTTCCTCAGGGACAACAAGATACGTCCCGAGCAGGTGCAGGACTTCTACCCCACCCCGGGAACTATCTCCACGGCTATGTTCTACACGGAGCTTGACCCCTACACCATGGAGAAGGTCTACGTTCCGAAAACTCCGAAGGAAAAGGCTATGCAGCGAGCTCTGCTGCAATACTTCCGCCCTCAGAACAGGGAGATAGTACTGGAGGCTCTCAAAGCCGCAGGCAGGCGCGACCTCATAGGCTCGTCGCCGAAATGTCTGGTGGCAGATGACTCCCGCGGAAAGAGCAATACTCCCCGAAAAGGCGGTGACAAGTCGTGGCAGGATACTTCAAGGACACGGAGAGCTTCGTCAAAGCCGCAGGAGAGAAATACAAGCTCTCAGCGCAGCAGAGGCAATACCTCAGGGAACTGGCAGAAGAGCGGCAAAAAGAGCGGTCAGAGCGGAAAAAGAAAGCACTGAAGACCATAGGGCTGCTCATAATAGCGGCGGTCCTGCTCATATTCATAGGATACAGGCATTTCCGCAAGCCCGTCCACACCTTTCCCGTTGAGGACAGGCTGGTAATGCATTTCATAGACGTAGGTCAGGGCGACTGCACCTTCATCGCCGCCAACGGCGTCACCATGCTGGTGGACTGCGGCGAGGACGAGGTCTCCGACGACGTTATCACATATCTCACAGGTCTGGGCGTGGGACGGCTGGACTATCTCATAGCCACTCATCCACATTCCGACCACATGGGCGGTATGTACCGCGTCATCGATACATTCGACATCGGTGAGGTCATAGTGCCCCATGTTCCCGACGAACAGATACCTGCGGCGCTTTTCTTCGAGCGCTTTCTCGACAGCTGCGAGAGCAGCGGCGTCACAGTTACCGAAGCGGAAGCAGGCAGGGTCATACATATCGGCAGCGCGGAGGGCGAGATAGTCGCTCCCGACGGCAGCTTCCACGAGGACGTAAACGACTATTCCGTCAGTCTTTTCATCACCCACGGCAGCAACACATTCCTGCTGACAGGGGACGCAGGGGCAGAGTCCGAGGCAGCTATGCTGAAAAGCGGCAGACTGGGAAAGGTCACTCTCTACAAGGCAGGTCATCACGGCAGCGCCTACTCCTCAACGGAGGAGCTGCTGAGGGAGATAGAGCCGCAGGCGGCAGTTATCTCCTGCGGAAGTGACAATCCCTACGGTCACCCCGCAAAGAGCACTCTCCGCCGACTGGGGATGTACACCTCACAGATATACCGCACCGACCTCAACGGCTCAATAGTGGTATCCTCGGACGGCAGCAAGCTGACATTCTCAACGGAAAGGGGCGCATGATATGACTGTTCTGGACAGATTTGAAGGCGGATACGCCGTGCTGGAGACCGAAAACGGCACAGTCACCGTGCTCCGCAGCAGTCTCCCCGAGGGAGTCCGCGAGGGAGATGTGCTTACCGAAAGGGACGGACGCTTCACAGTTGATACAAGTACCACCGAACAGCGGCGCAGCAGCCACGCAAGACGGCTCCGCAGGCTTACGGGCAAGGATAAAAGAGGAAAACAATGACCGATACTATTATTATAGGCGGCGGCGCAGCAGGCTGCTTTGCCGCTGTAAACGCAGCACGCTTCGGCAAGACAGTGCTGCTCTTTGAGAAAAACGAAAAGCTTGGCAGAAAGCTCCGCATAACGGGCAAGGGACGGTGCAACGTCACCAACAACAGCCCCTCCGACGAGCATATGAAGAATATACCCGTCAATCCGCGCTTTATGTACAGCTCATTTGCAGGCTTTGACGCGGAATGCACCATGAGCTTCTTCGAGGAGCTGGGAGTGCCGCTGAAGACCGAGCGCGGCAACAGGGTGTTTCCCGTCAGCGACAACGCCAACGACATAGCCGATGCCCTTGCCCGTGAAATGAAAAATCTGGGCGTCAGGGTCATAAACAAGAGGGTCACAAAGATACTCACCGAGGACGACGCTGTATGCGGCGTAAAGGCAGGAGGTGAGGAATACCGCTCATCGGCAGTTCTCATTGCCTGCGGCGGCAAATCCTATCCTGCAACAGGCTCCACAGGCGACGGCTACTCCCTTGCGGAGGCTCTGGGACATACGGTGACGGAGCTTAAACCATCGCTGGTGCCCCTCACCTCCCCCGACAAGTTCTGCGCGGAGATGATGGGACTCTCACTCCGCAATGTGACCGTAAAGCTTATGGAGGGAAAAAAGTGCATATACAGTGAAATGGGCGAGATGCTGTTCACTCATTTTGGTGTCTCGGGTCCCCTTGTACTCAGTGCAAGCTCCCACATACGCAATATGGCACCGGATAAGTACAGGCTCCTCATCGACTTAAAGCCTGCACTTTCACCCGAACAGCTTGACGCAAGGATACAGCGCGACTTCGCGGAGAACCTCAACAGGGACTTCCAGAACGGTATCCGCAAGCTTCTGCCTGCAAAGCTCATACCCGTGGCGGTAAGGCTGTCGGGGATAGCTCCCGAGCAGAAGATAAACGGCATTACCAAGGAACAGAGACGCAGCTTCGGGGAGCTGATAAAGTCCTTCCCCGTAAGGATATCGGGCTTCCGTCCCATAGACGAAGCCATAATCACAAGCGGCGGCATCTCCACCAAGGAGATAGACCCTAAGACTATGGAGTCAAAGCTTATAAAGGGACTTTACTTCGCAGGTGAGGTCATAGATGTGGACGCATACACAGGCGGCTTCAATCTCCAGATAGCCTTCTCCACTGCCTACACAGCGGCAGTGAATATGTAGTAACGAAACGGAAAGGGGAAAAATATGGGGTGTTTAGGTAATCTTTTATGGCTTATTTTCGGCGGATTTCTCAGCGGACTAAGCTGGCTGCTGATCGGACTTCTGTGGTGTATCACCATCGTTGGCATACCTGTCGGGGCACAGTGCTTCAAAATGGCGAAGCTGAGCTTCTGCCCATTCGGCAAGGAGATAAGATACGGCGGAGGTGCAGTAAGCCTGCTGGTGAATATTCTCTGGCTCATATTCGGCGGAGTCGAAATGGCACTTGAATTTGCCGTATTCGGACTGCTGCTCTGCGTGACCATAATAGGTATCCCCTTTGGTATGCAGATGTTCAAGCTGGCAAAGCTGGCTCTCATGCCCTTCGGCGCAGAGGTCAGGTAAACTATGGCAGAGCACAAAAAAACCGAGCCTGTGCGGATATTCTTCCGCTATGTATTTGAATTTGCAGCCGCAGGCTTTGCAGGCTGGCTGTACGAGGTGGCGACGGTGTGGGTCATGTATCACTACTTCGACAACCGCGGTATGCTCCACCTCCCCATCATACCCATCTACGCAGTGGGAGCCTTTATACTGCTCGCCATGCTGAGAAAGAAACGTAACCCCGTGTTCATCTTCTTTTTCGCCATGGCAGTCACAACGATATTCGAGCTCGGAGCCTCCTACCTGCTGGAATTCATCTTTCACGAACAGTTCTGGACCTACGAGAACTGGTACTTCTCCATACTTGACAGGTCCAGTCTCATATCCAGCGCTATATTCGGCGTACTGGCGGTAGGGTATTTCTATCTGCTCCATCCGCTTTCGGGGAAGCTCAGCGAGAAGCTTCCCAAAGGCGTCTGCGCTGCCGCAGCCGCCGTGATGTCCGCGGTCATACTGGGAGATATAGCCATTTCCTTTGCGGAGCATCTTAAAAACTGACAATAAGGGCTTCTGCCCGTTATAAAGGAGTCATCTGTATGAAAACTATCAACATTGCAATCGACGGACCTGCCGGCGCAGGCAAGAGCACCATCGCAAAGATGGTATCAAAGGAGCTTGGCTACATCTATGTGGACACAGGCGCACTCTACCGCACTATCGCTCTCTACATCACTGAGAACGATATCGCTGACGAGGACATCGAAGCTTCCCTCGAAAAGGCAGATGTGTCGCTGAAGTTCATCGACGGCGCACAGAGAGTGTTCCTCGGAGACAGGGACGTTTCCGACCTTATCCGCACTCCCGAGATATCCATGGCAGCTTCAAGAACATCGGCTATACCTGCGGTAAGAGACTATCTCTTTGAGACTCAGCAGAAAATAGCCCGTGAAAACAGCGTCATCATGGACGGCAGAGATATCGGTACGGTAGTTCTCCCAAATGCAGATGTGAAGATATTCCTGACAGCCTCCGCCGAGGAACGCGCGAACCGCCGTTACAAGGAGCTCTCCGAGAAGCCGGATTGCCCCACATATCAGGAGATACTGGACGACATCATCAAGCGCGACTATCAGGATATGCACCGCGAGACCGCTCCCCTGAAGCAGGCTGAGGACGCTGTCCTTGTGGACACAACAGAGCTGAACTTAGAGGAGTCCGCAGCGGCTATCGTGAAGATAATAAACGAGAAAATAGGCTGACGAACACAGTTTTCAGAAAAATTACTGAGGTGAGACAGATATGTATTATGTTATAAAGGTACTGGTCAGACTTTACTTCCGCATAATGTACAAGCTGCGCTATGAGGGCAGGGACAATATCCCCAAGGATACCACTGTCATCTACGCCTGCAACCACCGCTCAAACGCCGACCCGCCCCTGCTGGGAACGGGCGCAAGAGGCAAATACGCCTTCATGGCAAAAGAGGAGCTCTTTAAAAACAAGTTCTTTGCATGGCTCATACGCTCTCTGGGCGCCTTCCCCGTTGCCCGCGGCAAGGGCGATATGGGGGTCATCGACACCGCCGTTGAAAGACTGCAAAACGGCAGGAGCCTTATGATTTTCCCCGAGGGTACACGCTCAAAGGACGGCAAGGTGGGCAAGAAGGGACATACAGGTGCGGCTCTCATCGCTGCACGTTCGGGAAAGCCCATAATCCCCGTAGGTATCTGCTACGGCGAAAAGCTGAAGTTCCGCACCCCCCTCACCGTCAAGTACGGCAAGCCCATTGACCCTGCGGAATACTGCGAGATATGCGACGCTCCCAACCCCCGTCAGCTGGTAAAGCTGAAAAACCGCTACATGGCGGATATAAAGCTGCTGGTTGAGGGCGAGCCCGAGACCGACACCGCCGACGCTCCAAAGGAGGAGGAAGCAAATGAGTAAAGTCACTGTTGCCAAGTCCGCAGGCTTCTGCTTCGGCGTTGACCGCGCCGTGAAGATGGTCTACGGCGAGCTTGAAAAGAACACCAACGTAGCCACACTGGGTCCCATCATACACAATCAGGACGTTGTCAACGATATGCAGGCAAAGGGCGCAAGGATAGTGGACTCCGTAGAGGAGCTCCGCCCGGACGAGACCGTAGTCATACGCTCCCACGGCGTGGGACGGGATATCTACCGTCAGATAGAAGCCAAGGGTAACAAAATGCTGGACGCCACCTGCCCATTCGTCTCGCGCATACATAAGATCGTTGCCGAGAAGACCGCAGAAGGCTATTTTATCCTCATTGCAGGCGACCGTGACCACCCCGAGGTACAGGGTATTGTTGGTCATTGTGACGAAAATTGCCTTGTTTTTAAGGACAACTTTGAGCTAAAAGCCTTTTTTGAAAAAAATTATAAAAATTTGCAAAAAAAGCTTGCAATTGTGGCGCAAACGACGTATAATATAGTAGTATGGGGTGAGTGTTTAAACGTGATCCCGAAGGACGATCCCGATATCGTTATATATGATACTATATGCAACGCTACCGACGCGCGTCAGTCAGACGCAGCCGAGCTCGCAAAGAACTCGGATATAATGCTCGTTGTCGGAGGCAGACACAGCTCTAACACCGTAAAGCTATATGAGGTGTGCAGCCGTTTCTGTAAAACGTATCATATTGAAAATGCGGACGAGCTTCGGACTTTAAAACTCCCGAATGCCAATATTATCGGCATTACTGCCGGGGCATCGACCCCCGCCTATATAATCAAGGAGGTACAAACCAAAATGGCAGAAAATGAAATTCTTGCAGCTAATCAGGATGAGGAGATCGATTTCGCTCAGGCTCTCGACGAATCATTCAAAAAAATACATACAGGAGAGAAAGTTAAAGGCACAGTAATCGCCGTAAACAATACAGAAGTTATCGTTGACCTTGGCACTAAGCACACAGGTTACGTTGCTCTCAACGATCTTACAGACGATCCTTCAAAGAAGCCTTCAGACATCGTCAGCGTTGGCGACGAGATCGATCTTGTTGTAATCAAGGTAAACGATGCAGAGGGTACAGTTGCTCTCTCAAAGAGAAAGGTTGACGAGCAGGCAGGTTACGAGAAGATCGTAAAGGCTCAGCAGGAAGGCACCGTTCTCGAGGGCATCGTTCAGAACGTTGTTAACAAGGGCGTTACTCTCACTGTTATGGGCGTAAGAGTATTTATCCCCGCTTCACTCACAGGTCTCCCCAGAGGCGCAGAGCTCGACCAGCTTCTCAAGAAGAAGGTAGAGTTCATCGTTATCGAGGTTTCCGAGGGCAACAGAAAGAGAGCAGTAGGCTCTATCAAGGCTGTTCAGAACGCTAAGAAGGAAGAAGCTAAGGCAAGATTCTGGGAGACTGCTGAGGTCGGCAAGACCTACACAGGCAAGGTAAAGTCACTCACAAGCTTCGGTGCATTCGTTGATCTCGGCGGCATCGACGGCATGGTACATATCTCAGAGCTCTCATGGAAGAGGATCAAGCACCCCAGCGAGGTCGTTAATGTTGGCGATACTCTTGAGGTTTACATCAAGGATCTCGACCAGGAAGCAAACAGGATTTCTCTCGGCTTCAAGAAGGCTGAGGACAATCCTTGGGAGATCTTCAAGGCTAACTACAAAGTTGGCGATGTAGTTAAGGCTACTATCGTTTCCATCACAAGCTTCGGTGCATTTGCACAGATCATCGACGGCGTAGACGGTCTTATCCACATCTCACAGATCGCTGACCAGAAGGTAGAGAATGTCAAGGACGTTCTTTCCGTTGGCGATGAGGTTGACGTTAAGATCATCGACATCGATCCCGAGTCAAAGAGGATCAGCATCTCAATGCGTGCTCTTCTTGATGACGCTGACGAGGACGAAGCTGCTGAGGAAGAGGCTCCTGCAGAGGACGCTGAATAATCAGTAAACACACAGGGCTGCACAGTTGTGCAGCCCTTTTTTAGTTACTACTTTAAATCAAAATTTAGCGTAATAACTTTGCCGAACGCCTGTAAGGGATTCCAAAGGGACTGTGTTCCTTTGGCAGTGTCCAGAGGCAGCGCCTCTGGTCGTCGCTTTCAGTTTTTAAGGCGACGAAATAAAACAAAGCGCTCCGCAAGGGGTGAATCAAAAAACAGTCCGGTGGACTGTTTTTTGAGATGGGACGCCCTGCAAGTGAGGGCGTCCCTTGATTGAGCGGATGATAGTCACCACTATAATACGAATTTTTCGGGACGCCGAGGGCGGCGTCCCCTACATTATGCTAATGGCTAAAAGCTAAAGGCTAAGGGCTTCGGAATTTAACACCTGCGGTGTTAAATTCCGATTTATACTAATAAATACAATGCCCCTGAGTGCTTTGTAATGATATAATCCCCTTAAAGTAGACACACGAAAAAACAAAAGCGTGTGAAAGCTGTAAGGGGGTTATTTTATGTCAAGAGGAAGTAAGCTAACAGATGAAGAACGCATAGCGGCAGTGCAAGAATA
>Ga0255342_1001323_pt1 | contig 35849 bp, 27 predicted proteins | sample wastewater_treat_3_FD_192416 | JGI IMG/M metagenome (GOLD analysis project Ga0255342, IMG submission 192416) | Wastewater microbial communities from Lulu Island WWTP, Vancouver, Canada - plant14 | ecosystem: Engineered > WWTP > Wastewater > Unclassified | place: Canada: Vancouver, British...
ATCCAGTTGGTTTTCTACCGAGTTTCTACCAGAATTCTTCAAAATGCTTGTATTTTCAGAACAGCGCTGTTACGCTGTTTTTGGGCTTTCTACCACCAAAAAGCCCCATGGAATCGGAGTTTTAGTGCGACTCAGTGTGACACGGTGGTACTCAGTGTGAAATTGGTTTGGTAATACCATATTACTGTTCGATTGTCAAGCGGAAACGCAATATTTTCTCAATAATAGAGCGCATATCCGTCGGCGGAGGACTCCTTTACGGCTGCTATCTGCTTTGTGATGATATCAGGATCGTTTATCCACTCCAGCTCCGCAGCCGCTCCTGCCCACTTATCCTCCCTGCCGAGCTTATAGGGAGCGAGACCTATCACCAGTGAGACCTCGCTGCCCTGCGCCAGTTCTTCCCACTGATCAAGGACAGTCAGAAAGGGACTGCTCTCATTATTGAAGCCGAAGTAGATCTGCGGAACTATATAATCGCAGAAGCCTTCCTCCCCTGCCCAGCGCCTGACATCGGCGAACTGGCTGTTATAGTCCGAGTCGATGTTCCCCTGCGGACTTATTCCGAAAAGAAGCTCTCTGTCGAAGCTTTTCACCGTATCATACAGCACCTTTACGAAGCGGCTGACATTATCTCGCCGCCAGTCTGCAAGGTCGGGCTCTCCGCTGAGCTCAAAGGCTTCCCTGTCGAACTCCTCATCCGTGGTGGGATAGAAATAGTCATCAATATGAAGCCCGTCCACGTCGTATTTCCCGAGTATTTCAGCTGCGGTCTCCCTGAGGAGCTCCACGGTTTCGGGATAGGCAGGGTCGAGATACCAGCGCCCGTTCACCAGCTTCACAAAGGGCTCTCCTGCGGCTATCCACTTTTTTATTATGTAGTCCTCGGGCAGCGCGCGGAGCTGCTCGTCGGTCTGGAGCCTGAGAGGATTTATCCAGCCATGTACGGATATCCCCCGTTTATGTGCCTCCTCAACAACGATCGCAAGAGGATCGTAGTTCCCATCGAGGAACTCTCCCCTCGGATAGATATCGGAGCTGTAATAGGCATCTCCCATTGGATGGACGTGGAAGTAAACTGTATTCACGCTTTCCGCGGCAGCATCATCCAGTAACTCCCCCACCTCTTTACGGAACTGCTCCTCGCTGCGGCCCTGCATATACTCGGGAAATCTCACATAAGGCAGCCACATCCCCACCTGCTCTTTATAGTTAAGGGGCACATATTTCTGCTGCACCTCCTGCGGCACCGACTCGCTTACCTGAGCGGTACTGCTGCTCCGGACAGACAGCTCTGCCGAACAGCCCGTAATGAAAAAAGCAGCTGCAAGTGCAGCTGCAATGATCTTTCTCATACATCTCACCTCACTGCATTATATGCAGCAACAGGACATGATATGCTGTTATCTTAAACTCACCATGAAAGCTTACTATCCTCAAGCACAGCATTGGTGAGCTGACAGTAGGTGAAACCGTTCTCCTTATAGTAGTTGAAGACGCCGTTAACGGTTATCTCCGTATCGACAGCAGGATAGTCCTTGGGGTAGGTGTAGTCGCCGTCCAGCACGAACTCAATGCCCTGTGAGCAGCAGGCAGTTGCATCACTGATGAGCACAGCAAAATACTCATTGCCCGTTCCCTCGTCCTTGAAGTAGGAAAAGGGTCCCCTTGCCCTGACAGTCTTGCCCACATAGTCATCGGGATTATACACCATATCGTAGACCTCTGCGTAGACCATGGAAGCACTGAGCTCCGTCAGGTCAACGTCAAAGCCGTTTGCGCCCTTGAACTTCTCCTCCTTGGGAACTATACCCCCGAATGGAACAGTAGTCTCGGAAGCTGCCTCGGACTCAGCAGCAGACTTAGCATTATTCCCGGAAGCAGGCTTGGCGTCACCACATGAACAAAGACATATAGCTGCTGCGGATAAAACTGAAAATAACTCTATAGCTCTCATGGCTATCCCTCCGTTTCTTCGGCTCAGCTGAGGTATTCAGCCAGAACATCGCAGTTCTGCTGCATAAGTGAAAGGTATGTCACACCGCTGTTGACGTCGTTCATTGAGACTGACTGAATGGAGTTGAGCTCCGCAACAGTGCAGTCCTTTCTGTCGGAATTTCTTATTACAGCCTCCGCAATTGACTTGTCGGAATTCTCAATGGTGAAGATGGTATCACATTCCAGCTCGTTGAGCTTGTCCGAAAGGAAGCTGATAGTGCTGAAGCTTGCCTCGCTCTCGGCGGAGCAGCCAACAAAAGCCGCATAGTAGTCCAGACCGTAGTCATCAAAGAGGTATCGGAACGGGAAACGGTCGCCGAATATAAGGGTCTTGTTCTCGGCATTTTCGGTGACAGCACGGAAGCTCTCGTCCATGTCGTCCAGCTTCTTAGTATAGTCGGCGAGGGAACTGCTGTAATCCGCAGCATTATCGGGGTCAGCCTTTGAAAGTGCCTCTGAAATTGCGCTGCATACGACCTTTGCGTTTTTCAGTGACAGCCAGACGTGCTCGTCATATTCAACCTCGTCATCGCCGTCCTCCTCTTCCTCGGCTTCCATGCCCTCCTTTATTTCCTCCTCTTTCGCTGAGTCGCCAAGGAGCTCCATAAGGTCGATGACCTGCATATCCTTGTTCACAGCCTCATCGAGGGCATCCTCCACCCATTTGTCCGACTCGCCGCCGACGTGAATGAATATATCGCAGGAAGAAATGCTCATGATATCGCTTGCAGTGGGCTGATAGTTATGCAGGTCGGTGCCGCTGCTCAGCAGATAGGTCACATTTGCCTCATCTGCATGGTCGCCCATTACCTGTTTTACCCAGTCGTACTCGGGGAAGATAGTGCAGACAACGCTGAGCTTGCCCGAGGTCTTTGCTCCGCCCGTTACCGCAGCCGTATCCGACTCTCTTGAAGCGCCGCAGCCCGTAAGAACTGCCGCAGCTACAGCCATTGCCAGTGAAATAATACCTGTTTTTCTGATAAACATAAAAAGAACCTCCGTAATGAATAATGCTTTCTGCGCAGCACAATAAAGGAGCCAAGCTCCTGCTGCAAATGGATACAAAAAGCCTGTATTCAGTCCAGAAGTTCTACTTTTAAAGATATAAGAGTGCTGCCATTCAGGCACTTTACGGCAGCTGCCGCAAGTATGACAAACAGCACCATAACAGCTGCCGCAAATACGATGGCAGGCAGAGAAGCCCCGAGGGTATTGAGAGAGCTGCGGCACTGTTCAAGCTCCATGCAGACAGCGCAGTCCTCATCTGTACAGTGATGATGACCGTGAACTGCTATAAACACAGAGGAGGAGAATATGACCAGCACAAAAAGCACAGCTGCCAGAGCTGCCGAGATACGTTTCATACTGCTCGTCATAGTAAGTCTCCTCCTTTCAATTTGAGAATGGATTTCAATTTGCCTTATTATTATAACACAGCTTTCCGAAAAAATCAACACCGCAGGCAAAAAAAGTTGAAATGGCAGTTCTGCTGCCTGTGAAGTCTTTTGCCCGAAAGCGCTATTTTTCGTAGAATACAAGGGTCATCCTGTCATTAATGACTTGGGTGCCGCCTGTTCTGCGGTAGCCCATTTTCTCATAGAGGCGGCAGTTGCCCTCCTCCTGCAAAATGGTGTCGAGAGCCCAGTTATCCGCGCCGTGAAGCTTCTCCGCAGCCTTTATGGCAGCCTTTGCGAAGCCCTTTCCGCGGTGCTCCTTCATGATGAATATTGGAGAGATGCGCTTGGGACTGCCGTCCTTCATGTCAACAACCCTGACGGCGCCCACAGCGGTATCTCCATCCATTATAAAATAGTAATATGTGAAGGGCTGCTCCAGACGCTCCACGACTCTGCTCATGGGCTCATTGGCGGGACTTATATCGTAGTCCCGATACTTTTCGAGAAGGTCGGAGAAAGCCTCCACCTGCATTTTCCAGAGCTTTTCACATTCGTTTTTTTCAATCAGTCTGAGTATTCTTTCCATAATTAAGTTTATAGTTGAGAGTTTAGAGTTGAAAGATGCGGTGTAGCCGAAGGCGACATTATTTAAATAACGTGAGCGAACACATTAACTCTAAACTCTCAACTTTCAACTCTTAACTTAAATACAATGCCCCTGAGCGCTTGACACGTTCAGGGGCAAAACTTCTATATAGGTATCTTTCTTACCCTCAGGAGCATTTCTGCGTTATATCTGATTTGCCATAGGAGCTGCTGTGTTGTGCTCGCCGTAGCCCTCGTTCTTAACGACCTCGACGTTTCTGTAGCACTCCATACCTGTACCTGCAGGGATGAGCTTACCGATGATAACGTTCTCCTTGAGTCCGAGGAGGCTGTCCTTCTTACCGCTGATAGCAGCATCTGTGAGAGCCTTTGCGGTCTCCTGGAATGAAGCGGCAGACATAAAGCTGTCCGAATTGGATGAAGCCTTTGTGATACCCTGGAGCACGGGGCTGATCTGAACCAGCTGTACATCGTACTCGCCTGCATCTATGCGCTTCTGGAGGTCCTCATTGATCTCGTCGATCTTCTTGCTGTCAACAAGAGTACCGGGAAGGAGATAGCTGCTGCCCGATTCCTCTACCTTGACCTTTCTGAGCATCTGACGAACGATTACCTCGATGTGCTTATCGTTGATATCAACACCCTGTAAACGGTAAACCTTCTGAACTTCATTGATGATGTAGTTCTGAACAGCCTGAGTACCGAGGATATTGAGTATATCAGCGGGATAGATGTTACCTTCTGTGAGACGGGTTCCCTTTTCGATCTGCTCGTTCTCCTGAACTCTGATCTTGAGGTTATAGGGGATCATGTAGTCCTCAGCTTCGCCTGTCTCGTCGTTGGTAACGATGATATTTCTTGTGGTCTTGACTTCCTCGATGTGTATCTTACCCGAGATCCTTGAAAGGATAGCTGCGCCCTTGGGACGTCTGCTCTCGAAAAGTTCCTCAACACGGGGAAGACCCTGTGTGATATCTTCTGCGTCGGCAGAAGCAACACCGCCGGTATGGAAGGTTCTCATGGTAAGCTGTGTACCGGGCTCACCGATGGACTGTGCAGCGATTACGCCGACAGCTTCACCGACGGAAACGATATTGTTGAATGCAAGGTTTGCACCGTAGCACTTAGCGCATACGCCTGTTCTTGACTTACAGGTGAGGACAGAGCGTATCTTGATCCTCTCAACGCCTGCGTCGATGATCTTCTTTGCGTCTGCGTCATTGATGAGCTTATTGCGTGAAACGATGAGCTCGCCCGACTCGTCGCGGAGGTCCTCAGCGAGGAATCTGCCCACAAGACGCTCGTCGAATGGCTCAACGACTTCGTTGCCGTTCTTGATCTCGAATACCTCGATACCCTCTGTGGTTCCGCAGTCGTCCTCACGGATGATAACGTCCTGAGAAACGTCAACGAGACGACGGGTAAGATAACCCGAGTCAGCGGTACGGAGAGCGGTATCGGCAAGTCCCTTTCTCGCACCACGGGATGCGATGAAGTACTCCAGGATGTTAAGACCTTCACGGTAATTAGCTCTGATCGGGATCTCGATAACGGTACCTGAGGTATTGGCGATAAGTCCACGCATACCTGCAAGCTGTCTGATCTGTGAGATAGAACCACGGCCACCGGAGTCAGCCATCATCCAGATAGGATTGTATCTGTCGAAGTTCTCCTTCAGCTTCTTGGTAACCTCATCAGTGGTATCAGTCCAGAGAGCGATGATCTTCTTGGTCTTTTCCTGCTCGGAGATGTAGCCGTACTCATACTCCGCAGTGATCTGAGCAACTTCCTCATCAGCGTGAGCCAGTATCTCCTTCTTCTGAGGAGGTATTGTAGCGTCGCAGACTGCAACGGTAAGAGCTGCTCTTGTTGAATATTTGTATCCGAGAGCCTTGATACGGTCAAGAACTTCGGAGGTAGTAGTTGTGCCGTGTATCTTTATGCAGCGCTCGATGATGTCGGAGAGCTGCTTCTTGCCGACGAGGAATGCGACCTCAAGGTCGAACTGCTTGTCGGAGTTTGTTCTGTCAACATAGCCCAGGTTCTGGGGGATATTCTCGTTGAAGATGAGTCTTCCCACAGTGGCGTCGATGATCTTTGATACCTTCTTGTCGCCGATATCCTTGGTGATCTTTACCTTGATATTGGCGTGGAGGGATACATCGTGCTCGTTGTAAGCCATGAGAGCCTCGTTAACGTCGCGGAATACCTTGCCCTCGCCGGGTTCGCCGGGCTTATCCATTGTCAGATAGTAAGAACCGAGTACCATATCCTGTGAAGGAACAGCAACAGGCTTACCGTCCGAAGGCTTCAGCAGGTTATTGGCAGCCAGCATGAGGAATCTTGCCTCAGCCTGAGCCTCTGCGGAAAGAGGAAGGTGTACAGCCATCTGGTCACCGTCGAAGTCAGCGTTGAACGCAGAGCATACGAGGGGGTGGAGCTTGATAGCACGGCCCTCAACGAGGATAGGCTCGAATGCCTGGATACCCAGACGGTGAAGCGTAGGAGCACGGTTCAGCATAACGGGGTGATCCTTGATAACGTCCTCGAGAGCGTCCCAAACCTTATTGTCGGCACGATCGATGAGCTTTCTTGCGCTCTTTATGTTGGCGATAGCCTTCTTGTCAACAAGTCTCTTGAGTACGAAGGGCTTGAACAGCTCCAGAGCCATCTCCTTAGGAAGACCGCACTGGTACATCTTCAGCTCAGGTCCTACGACGATAACCGAACGTCCGGAGTAGTCAACACGCTTACCGAGAAGGTTCTGACGGAAACGTCCCTGCTTACCCTTGAGCATATCGGAAAGTGACTTGAGGGCACGGTTGCTGGGACCTGTAACAGGTCTGCCGTGTCTGCCGTTGTCTATGAGAGCGTCAACAGCTTCCTGAAGCATACGCTTCTCGTTTCTCACGATGATGTCGGGGGCGTCAAGCTCCAGCATTCTCTTGAGACGGTTGTTTCTGTTGATAACTCTTCTGTAGAGATCGTTAAGATCGGAAGTTGCGTAACGTCCGCCGTCCAGCATGATCATAGGACGGATATCGGGGGGGATAACGGGAACAACGCTGAGTATCATCCACTCGGGCTTGTTTCCCGAGTGGCGGAATGCCTCAATGATCTGGAGTCTCTTGAGGAGCTTTACCTTCTTCTGACCGCTGGGAAGTCCCACCAGCTCAGCCTTCAGGTCGTCAGCAACGATCTCAAGGTTGTTTCTCCAGTAGATATCCTCCAGCTCTCTGAACTTCTGGCACTCCTCGCACTCACACTCTGTGGGCTTGTTGAAGCACTCGATCTTCTTGCCGCCGAGGGATATCTTGCCCATTTCGATGAGTCTCTGCTTGTGAGTATCGTATCTCTCGGGATCGTACTCGTTGAGGAGCTTTCTGATAGCCTCTGCGCCCATCTCAGCCTTGAAGTCGTCGCCGTACTTTTCGAGGTATGACATATACTCCTTCTCGGAGAGGAGCTGCTTCTTGAGGAGCTCAGTGTTGCCGGGGTCTGTTACGATATATTTTGTGAAGTAGAGGACCTCCTCAAGTCTCTTCTGGGAAACCTCAAGCACCTGACCTATTCTGGAAGGTGTGCCCTTGAAGTACCAGATATGCGAAACGGGAGCAGCCAGCTCGATGTGGCCCATTCTCTCTCTTCTTACTCTTGCCCTTGTGACCTCAACGCCGCAGCGGTCACATATCTTGCCCTTGAAGCGTATCTTCTTGAACTTTCCGCAGTGACACTCCCAGTCCTTTGTAGGTCCGAATATCCTTTCGCAGAAAAGACCGTCGCGCTCGGGCTTCTGAGTTCTGTAATTTATAGTCTCGGGTCTTTCAACTGCGCCGTGAGACCAGCTTCTGATCTGCTCAGGCGAAGCAAGACCGATCTTTATTGATTCAAAAGTTGTAAATTCCATGCTACCTCCTGCAAATTTACATTTGAAGCGATGCACAGCCCCGCGGGGCTGCACGCCGCGTATTCATATTTCCGAATTATTAGTCCTCGTCGGAGGAATCGTCGATATCGAAGCTGTCGAAGAGATCTCCGTCCTCATCATCGTCACCGAATCCGAAGTCGTCCTCGTCCTCGCCCTCATCGAAGCTGAACTCATCGTCCTTATCGACGCTGCCGAACTCGTCGTCGCCCTCGCCGTCTTCACCTTCAAATCCGAAGCCGCTGTCGCCCAAATCGCTGTCTGAGTAGCTTGTGCTGTCGTCGGTGTCCTCATCGTTGAAGGACTCGCGTGAAGGCATCGGATCGTCGTCGTCGAAGTTCTGGGTGAGGTCGATCTCCTCCTGATTCTCGTCAAGCACCTTGACGTCGAGACAGAGTGACTGCATCTCCTTGATGAGTACCTTGAAGGACTCGGGGATACCCGGAGTAGGAACATTCTGACCCTTTACGATAGCCTCGTAAGTATTTACACGGCCGATGGTATCGTCGGACTTGACGGTCAGTATCTCCTGAAGTGTATAAGCTGCGCCGTAAGCCTCGAGAGCCCAAACTTCCATCTCTCCGAAACGCTGTCCGCCGAACTGAGCCTTACCGCCCAGAGGCTGCTGAGTAACGAGAGCGTAGGGACCTACTGAACGTGCGTGGATCTTATCGTCAACGAGGTGGTGGAGCTTGAGGTAGTACATATAGCCCACCGTTACGCGGTTATCGAACTTTTCACCTGTACGTCCGTCATAGAGAGTGAACTTACAATCCTCTGTGAATTCGAGGGCGTTGGGGTTGATGACCTTATCCATAGCCTTGAGCTCGAACATATCGTCCTTATGCTCCTGAGCGTGTTCGTTAGCCATCTTGAAGCACTCACGGATATCTCCTTCGTGTGCGCCGTCGAATACAGGGGTCATTATATGCCAGCCAAGCGCCTTACAAGCCATACCAAGGTGGACTTCAAGCACCTGTCCGATATTCATTCGTGAAGGAACGCCAAGAGGGTTCAGCACGATGTCGAGAGGAGTACCGTCGGGAAGAAACGGCATATCCTCCTCGGGAAGTATACGGGAAACGACACCCTTGTTACCGTGACGGCCTGCCATCTTATCGCCGACTGTGATCTTACGCTTCTGAGCGATGTAGCAGACAACGCGCATATTTACGCCTGCCGAGAGCTCGTCGCAGTTCTCGCGTGTGAACACCTTGACGTCAACGATGACACCTGACTCACCGTGAGGTACCTTGAGTGAGTTGTCGCGGACTTCTCTTGCCTTCTCACCGAAGATTGCACGGAGAAGTCTCTCCTCAGCGGTAAGCTCTGTCTCACCCTTGGGTGTTACCTTACCAACGAGGATATCGCCGGAATTTACCTCAGAACCTATGCGGATGATACCGTTCTCATCGAGGTTTGCGAGAGCGTCGTCACCCACATTGGGGATATCTCTTGTGATCTCCTCGGGTCCCAGCTTTGTATCGCGGCACTCGATCTCGTATTCTTCTATATGAACTGATGTGAATACATCTTCTCTTACAAGGCGCTCGTTAAGGAGAACGGCGTCCTCATAGTTGTAACCCTCCCATGTCATGAAGCCGATGAGAGCGTTCTTACCGAGGGATATCTCTCCGTCGGCAGTTGCGGGACCGTCAGCGAGGACCTGTCCCTTCTTGACCTCCTCGCCTGCAGCGACGATAGGTCTCTGGTTCACGCAGGTACCCTGGTTGGAGCGCTTGAACTTGATAAGCTCATACTTGTGCTCGATACCGTCTGTATCAACGAGGGTGATCCTGTCAGCGTCAACATATGTGATCTTTCCGTCATAGTCGGAAACAATGCACACGCCCGAGTCAACGGCAGCCTTGTACTCCATACCTGTGCCGACGAAAGGTCTCTCGGTCTTGAGGAGCGGAACAGCCTGTCTCTGCATGTTTGATCCCATGAGGGCACGGTTAGCGTCATCGTTTTCGAGGAAGAGGATCATTGAAGTAGCTACTGAAACGACCATCTTAGGAGATACGTCCATGTAGTCTACCTTTTCGCGCTCGCACTCGAGTATCTGGTCGCGGTGACGTGCATTTACACGGGGTCTTGCCAGCTTTCCGTCCTCGGTGAGGGGCTCGTTAGCCTGAGCAACAACGAAGTTATCCTCCATGTCGGCAGTCATGTAAACTACCTCGCCAGTAACGACGCCTGTAGCCTTGTCTACCTTTCTGTAGGGAGCCTCGATGAAGCCGTACTCGTTTATCCTTGCGAAAGTAGCCAGATAGGAGATAAGTCCGATGTTAGGACCTTCAGGGGTCTCGATAGGACACATTCTTCCGTAGTGGCTGTAGTGAACGTCACGGACCTCAAATCCTGCACGGTCTCTTGAAAGACCTCCGGGACCGAGGGCTGAAAGACGTCTCTTATGAGTAAGCTCGGCAAGGGGGTTGTTCTGGTCCATGAACTGTGACAGAGGCGAAGAACAGAAGAACTCCTTCATAGCCGAAGAAATAGGTCTTATGTTGATAAGAGTCTGGGGAGTAAGGGTATTCACGTCCTGAGTCTGGAGGTTCATTCTCTCACGGATACCGCGCTCCATTCTTGTGTAACCGATGCGGAACTGGTTCTGGAGAAGCTCGCCCACGCTGCGGATACGTCTGTTTCCGAGGTGGTCGATATCGTCAACAGTACCTACGCCCTCGCAAAGGTTGAGGAAGTAGCTGATGGAAGCTCTGATGTCATCGAGAGTGATGTACTTGGGTGACAGCTCGTCAGCCTTCTTCTTAACGGTCTCCTCAAGCTCGTCAGCATCTGCTGCGTTGTCGAGGATATCCTTGAGCACGTTGAATGAGACCTTCTCGTTGATGCCGTACTTCTCGGCGTCGAAGTCAACGTAGCCCTTGATGTCGACCATACCGTTACCGATGACCTTTACGGTCTTCTCTACCATACGGATATTGGTCTCGCCGCGCTCGTCGGTATAGTACTCCTTTGCCTCAACGGTAACGAAAGCGCTGTAAACGCCAGCCTGCTCGATCTCGCAAGCCTTGTCGTAGGTGAGGGTCTCGCCTGCATCAGCGAGTATCTCGCCTGTCATCTCGTTGATGATAGGCTGAGCAAGAGTTCTTCCTGCCAGACGTGAAGCTATACCCAGCTTCTTGTTGTACTTATAGCGTCCGAAGCGGCAGAGGTCATATCTCTTTGCCTCAAAGAAGAGGTTGTTGAGGTGGCTGACAGCGCTCTCCACCGTGGGAGGCTCGCCGGGACGGAGCTTCTTGTAAACGTCGATGAGGGCGTCGGAGCGGTTCTTGGTCTGATCCTTCTGGAGGATAGTCTGTCTGAGGCGCTCGTCGTCGCCGTAGATCTCCATGATCTCCTCATCCGTACCCTCCTCGCCGAGAGCTCTGATGAAGGTGGTCAGCGGGATCTTTCTGTTTTTATCTATACGGACGTAAACAACGTCGTTTGAATCCTGCTCATATTCCAGCCACGCACCGCGGTTAGGGATTATCTGTGAGCTGAAAAGGTCTTTACCCGTCTTGTCCTTGGTGAAGGAGTAGTAAACACCGGGGGAACGGACGAGCTGTGATACGATAACACGCTCGGCACCGTTTATAACGAAGGTACCGCTGTCGGTCATGAGGGGGAAGTCACCCATATAGATCTCGCTCTCGCTGACAGCGCCTGTCTCCTTGTTGGCAAGGGTAGCTGTAGCTCTCATAGCGACCTGATAGGTAGCTCCTCTGGATTTACATTCTGCAAGAGAATACTTGGGAGTATCGTCGAATCTGTAGTCCTTGAAGTTGAGGACGAGATTGCCGTTGTAATCGGTGATGGCGGTCATCTCGCGGAATACCTCGCGAAGACCTTCCTCCTTGAACCACTTATACGAGTTCTTCTGCACCTCGATAAGGTTCGGCATCTCCAGAGGCTCGGTAATCTTACCGAAGCTCATTCTGACATTCTTTCCCAGCTGCTTAGGTGTAACATTCACCATAGGCGGAACCTCCTTGTATTTTATTGCTGTCCTCCCTGCGCACACAGTTTCGGGATAGACAGAACTGTTTGATGTTATCGTATCATCTGAAAAAAATTTGCAGAAACTATTGACAAGCCTGTGCAATGTATGCTATAATATCTTGCAAAATAGCGATACTATTCCATATTGATACATTATAACATTATAATACAGATTTTGTCCCATGTCAAGGGACTCGGGAAAGATTTATCAAAAGCGCCTGTTTTTCAAAAAATTGGGTGCTTTTTTTGTTTATTTTTAGTATTTCTCCATAATAGCACAAAAATGCCGCGTGAGACTCCGTAAAAGTCCTCCGTGGCATTTCTCTATTCACTTTTCACTGCTCTCTACCCACTAATAGAGATCACATCAAGCCACGCGCTCGACAGTGTATCCCATTTCCTCAAGGAGGTCGTCAACGCCCTTTTTGCCTGCAAAATGAGCAGCTCCTACCATAAAGAAATAGTTCCTGCCCTCTTTCAGGAACTCGTCCGCCTTTTCAGCCATGCCCTTGTTTCGGTCATAGAGTATTACCTCCAGATAGTCTGCATAGTCGTCCTCAAGGTCCGATGGGATATCGTTCTCAACGTCAGCTTCATCAAGGGAGTCTATCTCCCCCGACGCCCAGAGGTCGTACTGACGTGCAAAGCTCTCGGTGTAGGAAGCCATATCCTCTGTGCTGTCGATGAGCTGGCTTATCATGAAGTCGCAGAGCTCGTCCGAGGGGGCGTTCATAGCAGCCGTCTGCACATCAAGGGACTCCACGTTGACTATCTCCTTGCCGTCTCTCTGTGCAAGAGACAGGAACACCGAGTCAACTCCCTGCTCGTTGAGATTTTTCATCTTCATCATTGCGGCGGTCTCTATCTCCACCTCCCAGAAGCCGACGCTGTAGCTGTCCATCATCTGGTTATAGAACATATTCTCCCCCATGAATTTCTTTGCCTTTTCATAGGTCTCCTCGGAGAGATGGTCCTTTACGGTAGTGCCGTCGGTATAGATGAGCTTGCTGTAAAAGTCCTGTATCTGCGTAAAATCGGACATCATGCTGCTGATATCGTACTCGACGGCGATGCCGTCGCAGCTTTCGTAAACGTCCATGATATAGTCGGGCAGCGGATAGGTATAGCCCGTCACCATGTGCATAGTTCCCAGCATATAAATGGAGTTCCCCGTTTTTTCGTCGGTGACCTTCCACATTGCGGGAGCCGTCTCCTTGACGGTGACATAGTTGTTTAGGTCGTTATTAAGGTCCGAGGTCTCCTCGGGAGCCGCCTCCGAAGCAGCCTCAGCGGTATTCTCCTCGGTCTGCACCTCCGAGGGCACTTCGGCTCTGCTCTTTCCGCCGCTGTTCCTCTTAGTGCATGAAAAGGCGCTTAATGTGCATAATGCCGCCAGTAAAGCGGCGGCAGTACGTTTATTTTTCATAAGGGCTCCTCTCATTTTTCAAAGCTCTTGTCGATAAGGTCGTAGTGTATGTCGATAGCCTTGAAGCAGAAATCCACATCTCCCGTGATGATGCCCTGCACCATCTTCTCGTGGGCATCCTGAAGCTTTACTCTCACATCGTGGTCTGCTGTAATAAGGAAATCGTCTATCCAGCGCATATAGACCTCCGAGACAGCTTCCATGAAGGTTATCCAGAAGCTGTTCTCCGTGGCATAGATAAGTGCATAATGGAAGTCTCTGTCAGCAATGGTGCGTTCCTCCGTCCCCTCCGACTCCTTGAGCCTGTTGAGGGCTGAGACTATCTTCAGTTTATTCTCCGAGCTGCAGCCCCTTGCGATAAGATAGCTGCACACGGTCTTTTCCATACTTCTTCTGAAGGAGCATATCTCCTCCTTTGATGTCCTGTTCATAAGGAGCATAATGTCCATCGCCTTAGCGATAGACTCGGATATATTGTCGGTAAGGTAATTTCCGGAGCCCTGCTTTCCGTTGACAATGCCCAGTATCTCAAGTCCCCTCAGTGCTTCGCGAACGGTATTTCGGCTTATTCCCAGCTTTTCGGAGATACTGCGTTCTGTAGGGAGCTTGTCGCCAACCTGAAGCATCCCGCTCCTTATAAGGTCAAGTATATAGTCTATTGTCTTGCGGTATTCACTGTTCCCCATAACATCCTCCTGCAAATCATTTATATAAAAATTATATCATAACTTTTCCTGCAAGTCAATGAAGAAACGGTGAAAACCGTCCTCCTTTGCAGAAAGCCCCCGCCGTTTCAACAGCAGGGGCAAGTGCTTATTTCTTGCTCTTTTTCTTTGCTTTTTTCTTTGTGTCGTCAGACTTTTTTTCAGGCTTCTTTTCGTTCTTTGCGCTTTCGTACTCCGCCATAGCCTCGGCGAGCACCTTCCTGCACTCGGGCAGCTTCTCCTTCTCGTCGTCAGGGAGCTCGGGGTACTCGGGCTTGCAGGCTTTGAGCGCGTCAAGGAGTATCTCCGTCACGAGGTATCTGGTGTACCACCTCTGGTCGCCGGGAAGAACGTACCACGGGCTGTTCTTGGTGGAGGTGTTGTTTATGACATCGTTGAAGCATTTGAGGTAAGCATCATACTTTTCCCTTACCTTCAGGTCGTCCGCACGGAACTTCCAGTTCTTCTCGGGAAGCTCTATTCGCTCAAGAAGCTGTCCTGTCTGCTTCTCCTTGGAAACGTGGAGGAATATCTTCACCATGCGGTAGCTGTTCTCATAGAGATACTCCTCGAAATTATTGACCTGTTCGTATCTCTTGGCGAAGAACTTCTTCTTTGTATCGTCAAGGACTCTCTCCGACATATGGTAGCCCTTCCAGATATCCTCAGCCTGAACGGTTACAAGGTCCTCATAGTGGCTCCTGTTGAACACAGCTATCTCGCCTCTGCGGGGAACGTTCTGATGTATCCTCCACAGGTAGTCGTGAGCCAGCTCCTCCGATGTGGGCGCCTTATAATAGTGCACCTTCACTCTCTGAGGGTTTATGCCGCTGAAAACGTACTTGATAGTCGAGTCCTTGCCGGAGGCGTCCAGAGCTTGTATCACCACGATAAGTCCCTCTCTTGCGTCCGCATAGAACTTATCCTGAAGTGCGATGAGCTCCTGTTTGTTCTCCTCGTACTTTCTGATTATCTCCTCTTTGTCCACGCCGTCAGCCTTGCTGTTGGTGGGAAGCTTTCTGATATCGACCTTTTTTCCCTCGGGAATGATGTACTTGTCAGCCTTCATTTGGATATTACCTCCGTTCATTTTATGGTTAATGGTGTATTACTCGGGTACTACGGGCGCTACGGTCATCATGCTGTATACCATCACCGAATACAGAGCGGTCTGACGTGCTGCCATGAGCGCAGCCCTTTCCGCAGCTCCTATGACGTTCTCGTCACTTGCATAGGCAGTGGTCAGCAGCATGAATGCATGGCTCACAGGCTCGCCGCTGCCGAATTCCGACAAGTCCCAGACCGCCTTGTGCTGTGTGAGAAACGCCTCTACGTCGCTGATATCGCCTGTTATCTCCGTGTTGTCATAGCCTGTTATGGACAGAGCAGCCAGCATTGCCAGCTCGTAATGCTTGCCGTACTTCTTTCCTTTTTTCAGCATTGCCCCGTAGAGCTCGCCGAACTTTGCACACTTGTCCTCGGGAGCCCCCTTTGCCATCGCCAGAACATGGGACACCGTCTGTATGCTGTTGTTGTCGGCACTGTGCTTCAGAAGCTTGTAGCTCGCCTCCATATCGGCGATGAGCTCGTCATCGGACTTGTCCGAGAAAGCCAGCATCACCGCAAAGGCAACGTCCTCCTTAGTGGTGAGGATTCGGTGCTCCTTTTTCATGCGGTCGTATATCTGCCTGCCGCGCCTTATGTGCTCCTCATATCTGTCCTCGGGGAGCAGTCTCGCAAGGAGTATGGACAGCAGGGCAAGATGCTCGGAATTGGTGAAGTATTTCCTGAGCTGCTCATAGCAGGTCATATAGCGCTCCATTTCGCCCTTGGGGTCGTCGCTGACCGACAGCCATGAGGCTATCAGCGGACGCACCGTGCTTCGGAAGCTGGAGAGCATTTTCGGATTATCCTTGATGATGTTCATGCTGTTCTTGAATTTACCTAAGTCGAACTCCGCGTCCGCCGCGCAGAAAACGTTGGCGCAGACGGGGTAGAGTATATCCCTTTCCAGAGGGTAAAGGTCGGTAAAGAGCCCCAGATTGAGCAGGTATTTGTCGCACAGGGTCTCAAGAAGCTCCTTCATGACGCACCTCCTATTCATGTTCTGTACCTATATATCGGACCTTGCAGACTTCCGCACCGCAGGTCCTGTCAGAATGCCGCTTTATTATTCCTTTTCACATTGCTCCTCGTCAGTTATTATTACCATTATAACACATATATTTTTTAATTTCAATCAATTTTTTGTGAAATTATTGTTTTTTTCGCACAAATAGTTTATAATAATAGCATTAATAACCGTATAGCGCCATAAAAGATGCGAGTTGAAAGTGGAGAGTTGAGAGTTAAGGTGTCGGCTGCGCCGACGATCCATTATCAATAGCCGCCGCTTAAATAACTCTCAACTTTAAACTCTAAACTCTCAACTGAAAAGCGGCGTTACCGCATCAGAAAGGATAATGACATGATAAAGCATGAATTTCCCATACTGGATCACGACTCAAATACAAACGAGCTTTTTAAGCCGAGGATATGCACAGAGCTTCCCGAAAAGGCAGTATTCGGTCTGCTGGGCGACTGCATAGACAGTTACGCGCGGGACTTCGGCGGCAGAGTCGCTGCGGTCTTCCCCACCATCACAAAAGACTACCCTATTTACATAATCGAGCACAACGGCGAGGAGATATGCCTGTTTCAGGCGCCTATGGGAGCTCCTGCGGCTGTGCAGAACTTTGAGATACTCCTCAACTGCGGCGTAAAGCACATCATCTCCGCAGGCTCCTGCGGAGTTCTCCGTGAAATGCCCGAAAACCGCTTCATGGTGCCTGTCAGGGCGCTCCGTGACGAGGGCTGCTCCTATCACTATCTTCCGCCCTCACGCTTCGTTGAGCTGGATATGCCCATGACTGAGCACATCTGCCGCTGTCTCGGTGAAATGTCCATCCCCTACGAGAGGTGTACCACATGGACGACCGACGCATTTTTCCGCGAGACTCCCGACATGGTGGAATACCGCCGTAGCGAGGGCTGTACCGCCGTGGATATGGAGTGCTCTGCCCTTGCCGCCTGTGCCAAGCTCCGCGGAGCCGACTTCGGTATGCTTTTCTTCACAGCCGATACCCTTGCGGACATGGACAATTACGACAGGCGCGATTTCGGAGAGGCATCCCGTGCTCCTGCCCTCCGCCTCTGTCTTGACATCATCACAAGAAAGATGAGCTGAAAGCAGCGATCTCAGCCGACGATATAAATTCAAGAAAGGAAAAGATATGTACGAAGTAATCGAGATAAATGACATTTCTGCGGAGGAGCTCCGCCCCTATACCGACACCTCCGAGACCGCCCTGCTCCGCTGGAAAGGCACTGACAACGGTATTTTCATAGCCGAGAGCCCCAAGGTCATAAACACTGCCTTAGAATCGGGGTATACCCCGATTTCCATGCTGATGGAGCGTAAATATATAAGTAAACAGACGGAATTGCTCCAACGCTGCGGAGATATCCCTGTATTCACCGCCGACAAGCAGCTCCTCACCGAGCTGACAGGCTACAAACTCACACAGGGCGCCCTATGTGCTATGCGCCGCCGACCCGTACCGCCGCCCGAGGTCATCCTCAGCGGTGCCGAGCGCATAGCTGTTCTGGAGGATATCACCAACCAGACCAACATCGGCGCCATTTTCCGCTCCGCAGCCGCTCTCGGTTTTGACGCCGTGGCACTTACCCCCTCATGCAGCGACCCTCTCTTCCGCCGCTCTGTCCGTGTCAGCATGGGCACTGTCTTTCAGCTCCCGTGGACATATATGCGCTCAGGCTCCCCCGACTATGTCAGCCATCTCAGGGAGCTGGGCTTCGTTACGGCTGCAATGGCTCTGCGTAAGGACACCGTCAGTATCCGTGACCCAAGGCTGACCTCCGCAGAAAAGCTGGCGGTCATTCTCGGCACCGAAGGAGACGGTCTCAAGGACTCCACCATAGATGCCTGCGACCATACTATAAAAATACCCATGGCTCATGGTGTGGACTCGTTAAATGTGGCTGCGGCAAGTGCTGTCGCATTCTGGCAATTGACCAAATATTGCGACAATTAACAATTTAGAAAAATTTTCGGCACAAATTATCCAAAAAAGTATTGAATTTCTCGAAAATATATGGTATAATCATTGTGACAATATACCGAGTGGAGAATTTACGTCAGTTTTTACAAAAAAGGAGGAATTCATATGCTAATCAAACGCTTGCTGGCTGCCACCGCAGCCGCAGCCATGGCATTCACTTCCCTCAGAATGCCAAGTTTCTTCGCAGCCGCGGACGATGAACAAGAGGAATATCTCTGCCGCGACCTGAGCGATCTCACAGGCGACCAACACTACATCGACACCTACAACACCGTAACCTCGGAACACTTCCAGATCATATGGGGTGACGACGACCAGACCGGAATCATCAACGACGAATTCCTGCAGGTCAATCTTGATGCCCTCGAACAATACAGAGAATTATTCACCACCGAACTTTGCATGAAAGACTCCTCTCAATCTATCTTTGAACCTGACGGACAAAAATACAAAACAAACGTGTTTCTCACTCAGACTGGCCTCCCCGATTTTGAAACAGGCTGGGCTTACACAAGCTATGAGCCCTTTTCGGGATTTGCCTACATATTCATATCCCCTGCCGCTATGGTCCAGCTCGACGGCACCAACTGCGGTTCACTCGCCCACGAGTACGGCCACGTTCTCACCTACCATCAGAAGGCGTGGAGCAATCAGAACATCACCGACCCGTGGTGGGAGACTGTGGCAAACTGGTTCAAGGAGCAGTACTTCAGTACCCTTGAAACTCCTACCACCCATTTCTTCCTGCCCTATCTCAGGAATATGAACCTGACTATCCCTCACGGCAGAAACAACTATGATTCGTGGATCTTCCTTCAGTACCTCACAGAAAATCCCGACGGCTATGATGCTTTCGGCAAGGATTTCGTAATGAGGATGCAGAGCGAAGCCCTCCCCGACGAGTATCCATTTGACACTATCCAGCGTCTCTCGGGCTGCGATATGAAGTCGGTCATAGGCAACTTCGCCAAGAGAATGGCTGCCCTCGATTTCGAGCACAGAGACCTCTATGAGCAGAGCCTTGATATCGCTCTTACAGACCCGTTCGTATGGCAGCTCATATACACCCAGCCCATCCCCTCTCCCGACAATCCGGGAAGCTATATAGTCCCTGCCGAGAAGGCTCCCATGCAGACAGGCATGAACGTTATCCCCCTCAATACGGGCAGCGGCTCGGTAACAGTTTCCCTCAAGGGCATCTCCGACGCCGAGGGCGCCGACTGGAGAGCCTGTATCGTCGCTGTGGAAGACGACGGCTCTGTATATTACTCGCCGCTATTCGGTCAGGAGACCATGACCCTGTACCTCTACGGCCACGAAAAGGCGCTGTACCTCACAGTTGCAGCAACTCCCGACAGGATAATCCCCAACAATGCCTACCTCAAGGCTGAGCAGGGAGACGAGTACTCCTACACAGGCGCAGATTACAAGCGCCGCTATCCATATGAGATAACGATCTACGGAACAACTCCCATGGAACGCAGCATCACCGAAGGCGTTGAGGGTCACCCCCACTCCTACGGCGGCGGATTTGTAGCCGATACTGCCTATGTTGAAGACACAGTATACGTCGAAAAGGGCGCAATGGTCCTCGGCAACTCACAGGTGACCGATAACGCTGTCATAACAGGCAATGCTATCGTTAACAACGCCATCGTCTCCGACAACGCAAGAATAACAGACGGTGCCTGCGTACACGGATACTGGTGGGCTCAGCCAACCGTCAGCGGCAATGCAAAGGTCGGCGAAAGAGCGGTAGTCACCGCAGGAGCTTCTGTCTCAGGCAACGCCCGTATCATGGGAAATGCATACCTTCTTGACAACTACTCGGCAACGGACGACGCCACCATAAAGGGCACCGCTTACTGCTACGGCGACGGTGTCGCTTCGGGACAGGCTATCCTTGACGGAGAATTCTACAACAACTGCAACATATCACAGGGTACAGCCTTCGGCTGGCTCGAAACAGACACCTATAACTCATCCCTGCCCTACACGGACGGTCTCTTTGCAGGCTATGAGTTTTCCAACAGCAGCAACATCTTCGCGTATGATACCTACGGCGCAACAAACGGTATTATGAGAAATGCTCCACTCTGGGAGGAGGAGCGCACCAGCGCAGGCGGAGTCATCACATTCAACGGCGCAGATCAGTACATCATCTGCGACAGGACTCTCGTTGACTATAAGGATATGGAGATATCCACCGCAGTTCTCTGGCGAGGCGGCGATACCGAGCAGAGGATATTCGAGTTCGGCGACAATGAGATACTGAGCCTTACGCCTTCAAACTACAAAGGCAAGGCTGAACTCAGAATCGGCGGCACCATAGTCACCGCGGACACCGAGCTGCCCGTGGGAGAATGGGCGGTCATCCGCGTGATAATCTGCGGAAACGTGGCAAAGCTCATGATAAACGGCAGACTTGCAGGTCAGTCCATGATATATACTCTCCCCGAGGACACCATTAGCAGGACCAGTCACTACTATATCGCAAGAGGCGGTGAAGGCGGCTTCTTCAACGGCTCAATGGACTACTTCCGGGTATACTTCAAGGAATCCGAGGAGCCTGCATACTACTACACACAGAATGAAACAATAGAGGAGGATATCCTCTACGGTGACGCAAACTGCGACGGCATAGTCGATACCAAGGACTTCGACCTCATCGTTAACGCTATCATAATGCCGACGTCCTACGGCGTAAACGGCACCTCAGACCTGAGGATAACCTTCCAGGGCATACGCAATGCGGACGTTTACGACAGGGGCAACGGTATCACCACCAATGACGCACTTGCAATAAGAAGATATCTCAACGGAACAACAAAGTCGCTCCCCGAGTGCTGATACAAAAACAAAAGGCTGCAAGACATATACCTTGCAGCCTTTCTTTATCTGAATATTATCTCTGCCGTGAACCGCTTGTCCTTACAGCTTACTTTCAGCCCGAAGCCGTTGCGCTCCGCAGCCGCGGAAGCTATGGCAAGTCCGAGACCGCTGCTGCTCTTGTCGCTGCGAGCCTTGTCCCCCTTGACAAAGGGCATGGTAAGGTCTTTCGTGTCCACATTCTCCGCCACATCATTGACCACAGCCAGCCGCTTTTTGTCGGCTGTTATTTTTATTGTGCCGTCGTCACGGGTGTACTTCACCGCGTTGGAGATAAGGTTCTCCGCTGCGGAGGTGAGAGTCTCCTCGTCGGCAGTTATCTCACCGCCGCCCGTTACGGTAAGCTCTATGCCGCGCTCCTCCAGAGCCGCTTTGTATTTATCTGCCAGCTTCTCCGCAAGCGCCTTTATATCAACTTTCACTTTGTTCAGTTCCTTTGTCTGCTCGGTCTCGCTGAGACGGAGTGTCTTGGCAATGATACTGTCCGTATACGCCACGTTGTCCATAATGGAGCCAAGATAGCGGAGCTCCTTCTCGCCGCCGTTCTCTTTGCGCATCTCAATGAGGTTCTCGGCATAGCCGCCTATGACCGCAAGAGGAGTTTTCAGGTCGTGGGCAAGATTGTTGGTCAGTGCGCGCTGGTAGTCCTCAAAGGCGTACTGAGCCTTGTTCTTCACGTTCTTGCGCCAGCATATGAGGAAGGCTATGAATGTCATGAACGCAAACAGCAAAAACATTATGATTATCATCCTATACCATGATCGGAGATGCGATACATCGCTGACTACATAGGAGCATATGCCATATCTTTCATCGTCGGAAAAAAGCCTTCTTAATTCTGTATGTCCTACGACTTTCATATAAGGATCGCCGGAATTGCTGAAGAACTGAGAACCTGTCCCCTTAATAAAAGTTTGTACATCATCACTGCATTCTGCGTACATTTCATTGAACTGTTCGGCGGAGCAGCCGAATACTCCCTGAATGCTTCCGCATGGATATCTCTTCTCTTTGTCATTTCTTGAGTATATATCGGTAAGCTCATATCCCTCCACATCAGCATTTATAGTGACTTCGTATTTGTCAATTTTTCTTGAATTGGTCCAGAATCCGTAATTCATGTAGCCATATGATACTTTGCCTTCTGTTACCTCTATGGTATGCGGAATCATTTTTCTTTCGCCGACATTAATATACAGACTTGTAATATCGAGAATGATCTTATTGTGAATATCAGCATTTTTTACTAAACATTTTTTTGCAGAATTCTTTTAATTCAGGAATATCATATTCTATAGGATCACAGTAATACCATTCTCTGTCTCCCGGCTCTTCGCTCATCCTGACGACTATAACTATTTTCCCGCTGTTTGAATCAATGATATTTCCGTCCTTATCAAAGGTGAAGGTGACCGCCTTGTATTCAGGCTCTACCCATGTAATAGGATCAATGGCTCCTCCTTCGGGCTCTGGATATAAATTTCCGAACATACTTATATATGCCGGTTCAGGTATCTTTCCATTTATATCGGTTCTTAGTGTCCTGTTAAGGTACTCGCTCTGAAACTGTCCGACCGATGATGATACATCGTTTACAACTCTTAATCTTATAAAAACAGTAAGACAATATGATAGTGCAACGGTCACTATGATCGGCAGTATCATCGCCTTTGCGAACATTTTCCAGAAGGTAGTCCGCTTTGGTTTATGTCTGAATAGCTTGTTTTTCATTTTGCTCACTCCTTTGTCAGCTTATACCCCCGTCCCACAAGTGTCTTTATCTGGCTGCCTGCGCTGCCGAGGGCTTTTCTCAGCTTTTTTATATGATTGTCCACCACTCTGTCGCTGCCGAAATAGTCATAGCCCCAGACCCTGTCCAGCAGGGTATCGCGGCTCACCGCCCAGTTCTCATGCTCCAGCAGATAGCGGAGTATGGCGAATTCCTTGGGCGGCAGCTCCACCTCATTCCCGCAGGCAAAGCAGCGGAGTGTCCTTGTGTCAAGACTGATACCGCCGCAGGTCAGCAGCTTTTTCTCCTCCGCGCCCCCTGCCCTGCGCGCCAATGCCTCGCACTTGCTGTAAAGCACCGACAGCAGAAAGGGCTTGACGATATAGTCGTCGCAGCCAAGGTCGTAGCCGCTGAGGATGTCCTCCTCCCTGCCCCTTGCGGTGATGAATATGACGGGGATATCGCTCCTCATGCGGAGCTGTCTGCACAGGGTAAAGCCGTCCGTATCTGGCAGCATTATATCCAGCAGCACCAGCTGAAAGTCATCGGTGCCGCCGCGGATAAGGTCGAAGGCTTCACCGCCGTCATTGATCGAGGTCACCGCAGTTCCCTTTGTCTCAAAATAATTGCGTATCATCTCGCAGATCTCGGTATCGTCTTCTATAAGCAGTATTTTTTCCATAAGATGCGCGCTCCTTACTTCTATCTGTATTATAAAGCTGTGATGTGTCCTTTTTATATCCTTTTGCAGTCTTTTCCGTGCCCTTTTCACATACATTATAAATGTTACTGACCATATTGTCAAATCTGGCGGCAGCTTTCGCATGATAAAGAGCAATAAACGACTAAAAAGGTGTGTTTATCGGCAATTTTTGTCTTGTAATCGTCATGGGATTATTATATAATAAGGTCAGAAAGCAATGAGGCTGTCTGGTTTCCCATGAATGTTACAGGACATTTTTCACTCCGCAGACAGCCGAAGCGGCGCATATACGGAGCCGCATATCACACAGGCTCCGCAGCTACGACCGCAGTTATGCACTGCTTTCTTCTTAAAACTCGCTTGACCCCCACCTCTCTGAATAATAGATAAGAAAGGCCCCCTTATGACCGAGGGGTCTTTCTTATTTCAGCACTTTGTTGATCGGGTAACTAAGATAAATCAGAATTTAGCGTAATAACTTTGCCGAACGCCTGTAAGGGATTCCAAAGGGACTGTGTTCCTTTGGCGGAGTCCAGAGGCAGCGCCTCTGGTCGTCGCTTTCAGCTTTTAAGGCGACGAAATAAAACAAAGCGCTCCGCAAGGGGTGAATCAAAAAACAGTCCGGTGGACTGTTTTTTGAGAGGGGACGCCCTGCAAGTGAGAGCGTCCCTTGATTGAGCGGATGATAGTCACCACTATAATACGAATTTTTCGGGACGCCGAGGGTGACTCCCTATAGTATAGGGAGATGTCCGAAGGACAGAGGGTCGCGGCTCCTGTTGGGAGGCGTCCCCTACACATATAAATTCTGATTTAGCCTTGTAACACACAGCGGAAAAACATACAATACTATTCATTAAGCACTGATAACTAACAACTAAAACCCCGAAGCAATGCTTCGGGGTTTTTTATCATTTAAGAAATCCGTTGATTATCTGTTCCTCGGCTTCCGCCTCGGTAAGACCCAGTGTCATGAGCTTTATGAGCTGCTCGCCTGCTATCTTGCCGATGGCTGCCTCGTGAACCAATGCTGCGTCGATGTTGTTTGCCTCAAGAGAAGGCACCGCAAGGATACGTCCGTTGTCCATGATGATGGAGTCGCACTCCGTATGACCGCTGCAGGCTGCGCTTCCCACAACGCAGAGGTCAAGTTTCTGGTAGGAATCATCACGGGCTACCGAACGGGAAACTACGTCTGCGCTGGAGCCGTCGCCGTTGAGGTCCACCTTATAGATACTGTATGCCTGCTGCTGACCGTGGGTCATGAGCCTTTCATGTACGACCAGCTTTGCATCAGCCTTCAGGTCAGCGATAGTCGATCTCTTTGTGGAGTCAACGCCCTTTATCTGCACCATTTCCATCTCCATGGTGCTGCCCTCGTCCATGTGTACCTCTGTGACAGGGTTGAGGATACGCTTGCCGCTGCCGTCGCCTGAGCCGTAGTGCTTCTCAACGTAGCGTACTCTTGAGTTCTTTCCGATGTAGAAACGGTGGATACCGTCGTGCTCGGAGTCCTGAGCGCCGCAGTTGTCGATACCGCAGCCTGCTACGATGAGCACATCGCAGTCCTCACCGATGTAGAAGTCATTGTAGACGTCCTCCTTGAGACCGCTCTGGCTGAGAACTACGGGGATATGCACGCTCTCGTTCTTTGTGCCTGCCTTTATTCGTATATCTATGCCGCTGACATCGGTCTTTGACTGTATATCGATATTCGCGGTAGTATTTCTGCTTATGGATTCGCCGTTTGCGCGGAGGTTATAGGCTCCCTCGGGTATATTGTGGAGGTCGGCTACCTCCTTGAAAAGTCTTTTCTGAACTGCGTCCATCTCAACCATAGTGCCGCCTCCTTACGCCATTTTATGGCAGATATTAACTGCGCTTTCCGTGCCTGTGATCTCGGGGAGTATCTCGTCCCTGCTGCCCTTCTTGGCGATCCTGCCGTCGGCAATGACAATGATCTCGTCGGCGATATTGAGGATGCGCTCCTGATGGGAGATGACCACAATGGACCTGCCCTTGCACTCGCTGCGCATTTTCTCGAATATACGGATAAGGTTGTTGAAGCTCCACAGGTCGATACCTGCCTCGGGCTCGTCAAAAATTGCCAGCTTCACATTCCTTGCCAGTACGGTAGCTATCTCGATACGCTTCAGCTCTCCGCCCGAGAGTGAGGCGTTTATCTCACGGTCGATGTAGTCCTTGGCGCAGAGTCCTACCTCAGAGAGGTATTCGCAGGCTTCCGACACTGACAGATTCTTGCCTGCGGCTATCCTGAGAAGGTCCACAACAGTCATGCCCTTGAAACGGACAGGCTGCTGGAACGCAAAACCGATACCCATTTTAGCACGCTCGGTGATATTCTTGTCGGTGATATCCTCGCCGTCAAAAATGAAGCTTCCTGCGGTATTCTTCTCGATACCTGCGATGAGCTTGGCAAGGGTGGACTTTCCGCCGCCGTTGGGTCCTGTTATGACAATGAATTTATCGTCCTCAACGGTGAGGCTGATATCGCGGATTATCTCGACATTTTTTCCGTCGCTCTCCGCGCTGAATGATATATTCTTTAATTCAAGCATTATTGATCCCCTTTCGTGTGATCCATAGCTGTCTGACATTGTTATTACATTATCAATTATAACACGTTGTCCTTATAAAATCAACCTATAGCATCGTTTGTTGCATACAAGAAACTTATATAGCGCCCGCAAGAGCCTGTAAATAGCCAAATAATTGTTATCGCGTGCTAACCGCATTTCATAACACAAACAAAAAATGAGCGGCATTGCCGCTCATAATTATCCGTATTCTTGTTTATCCACAGACAAGTGGTCTCTCGGTGATACCCACCGCAACGCCCTGAGTGTTTGTGCCGATATGGCTGGCAATGGAACAGGCAAGGGGACGATATGTCACCTTGTATCCCGGGAACTCGTTCTTCACCTTTTCCACCCACTGCCTTGCAGTTTCGGGAGACTCCATAGTGCCTGCCGCGCCAATGCTGAGGTGCTCCTTGGCTATGCCTGCGTACTTTCCGCTGAGGTCCTTGTGGACAGCCTCGAACATCTTCTGCTCAGCAGCCGCCATACCTCTTGCCTTGGCATAGGCATCAAGCTTGCCGCCCTGAATCTTCAGGATAGGCTTGAGATTGAGCACTGTTGCAATAGCCGCACCCGCGGAGGTTATGCGTCCTGTCTTGGTTATGCGCTTGAGACTGTGGAGTGTGATATATATATCATTATCGTATGCGCTCTTTTCAAGGGCAGCTCTTATCTCCTCGGCGTTTTTACCGTTTTCAGCCATAAACTTCGCATCGTAGACCGAGTCCAGCAGGGTTATGGAGATACGGTGATTATCGATAACAACAACCTTTCCGTCATAATCCATCGCCAGAGCCTTGGCTGTATTGCATGAGCCGCTGAGACCGCTGGACATGGGGATATACACCAGCTCGTCATAGCCGTCTGCGAATATCTTCTCCCACATTTCGGTCAGTGCCCCGGGTGAAGGCTGTGACGAAACAATGTCCTTGTTCTCGTTGAGTGCCTTGTAGATATCGTCGTTTGTGAGTGTAAGCTCCTCCATGTAGTCTTTTCCGTCGATGACCACAGGCATAGGCAGCACATATATGCCGTTGCTGCTTCCTTCCGTCAGTGTAATACCGCTGTTGGTATCGGTCATTACCGCAGTTTTCATTAATATTCCTCGTTTCAAATCAGCTTTCCGACTGCTCCCCCCAAAGGAGCATTTCTCCCAAATGTGATTATACCATTATACTGATTTTTTGTCAATAGACAGCCGCGAACTTGACCTGACCGATATAAAACGGATATACATAAGAAGTTTTGCCCCCGAACGTTTCAAAGCGCTCAGGGGCAGTGTGTTTATTCTGATTTAAGCCGTTAGCCCATAGCCGTTAGCCTGATGTAGGGGCGGCGTTCCGCCGCCCGATAATAAAGCGGCGAAGCCGCTTCCTAATAGCTAAAAGCTAAAGGCTAAGGGCTTCGGAATTTAACACCTGCGGTGTTAAATTCCGATTTGGTTCATTATAGTCCCGGTGATTTTTTCGGTTCATGATGCTTTTTTCAGTTTGCTGCCTTTCCGAAGAAGCTGTCAATGAGCTCCACCAGCTCTTGATTGAAACCGTTGTACAGCTCCTTGTCAATGGACTCATAAAAGCGGATAAGCTCCTCCTCGGGAACTTTGTTGTTGTATTTCTCGTTTATCTCGTCCTGAAGCGGAATCAGTATCATCTTCTTGTACTCAGTATACTCGGGAGTGTTGAAATATGAGTTGTGACCGTTGCGGTCCTCCTCGGAGAAAACCTTGTACTCCACATTTGAATTGGTTATCTCGTCCTTGTGAGAGATTATGGAAGCTCCGTCATAGGCGATGACATCGTCATTGTCACCATGGATAACGAGAACGGGTATGCCCGACTTGTTTATGCCGTCAACTGCCGAAAGTGAGGCGTTCTTTCCGAATGTCGCCTTGTTGTACGCCCACACAAAGGGATAGATGAGCTTTGACTTGCCGCCGAACATTCCGTCGCAGGTCTCGGCAAGCTCCTCAAAGGGCGTATTATAGCCGGACATGGTAACACAGCCCTTGATATCGTGGCCGAAGTTCAGCACCGCCGCCGCTGCATAGCCTCCCCAGCTGTGTCCGAGGACAAATGTGTCGAGACTGTTCAGACGGGAGTCTCCCTCCGCAAAGGTAAGAGCACTGTCAAGGTCAAGAGCAGACTGCGCCAGACCGACCGTACCGTCGCCCTCGCTGTAGCCGCTGCCCGTACAGTCATAGGCAAACACGCGCCAGCCCCTGTCAACCAGACGGGTTATAAGTCCGAGGTAAAACTCATGACCGCTGCCGATTCCGTGGGCGAAAACTATGAGTCCCCTGTCATTTTCGGCGCCGTAGATAAAGCCCTTGAGGGTATTCTCTCTGGACTTGAAGCTGACCTCCTGACGGGGGTATTCAGGCTCATAGTGGTCGTAGAACCATGCAGCAGCGAACCTCCTGTCGGGGTAGTCGCCGCGTCCGAAGTTCTTGTCCATCTCCTTTTTTGTTATGACAAATCCTGTGATACAGCCTGCGATGAGCAGCAGTACCAGTATTACTGCGGATATTTTAATCACTTTTTTCTTCATTTGTCCCCCTCTGATTCCCTTAGTTTTTTTATCTGTACAAACCATTCCCTCAGCTTTTCATCCTCGGGTCTCTGCTGAAGCTGATAGGAAAGCCTGCCCATAAGTCCGTTTATGTAGCGGAGCGGATCATCGCTGCTGCCGCGCTGCGAAAGGTGTTCCCTGACGCCGTATTTCAGACAGTAATAGACCTCCTGACGAAGCTCGCGCCGCTTTTCTCTGGGAAGATCGGCTTTTTCGTTGACCACAAGTCCCGTAACGGTCTGGCGCTGTGAGCTGCCTGCAAAGACGGTCTTTTCCCTGTTGAGGGTAAAGCCCATAGCATAGAGCTTTCTTCCGACCTTACCCACAAGGCGGCTGCCCAGCAGGTCATCACGGCTGCCCGAAAATGTCATATCGTCACAGTAACGGGAATAGGTGATATTTCTCTCCGCGCACCACGCGCCTATGTGCTCATCGAAATGCTTCATGACAAGATTGGCGATATACGGCGATGTGGGAGCACCCTGCGGCAGGACTCCCCTGTGTACGCAGAGATGTGTCAGCAGAGAGGTTGCCCTCGGACTGAGTCTGAACTGCTTCATCACCATGTACACCGCGTCATCGTTGATACTGTCGAAAAAACCCGATATATCAAGCTTTATTATGAATTCCTTTCCCGTGTGGAGAAGTGCGTTGTCACGCACCGAGGTCCCCTTTCTGTACGCCGTCGCGTACTCCGATACGGAAAGCTTGCTGAGACAGCGGTCAAGTATGCGCCTCTGTACCAGCTTCAGAAAGCCGTTGGGAACGGTCAGGACGCGCTTTTTCTTCGTCCTTCCCGTATATATCACAGACTGATGATAGTTTGAGTAACTGCCGCCGCGCTTTTGCCGCGGCACACGGTCGCTGCTGAGCATATAGAGCTTCCTCACAGGCACTCCCAGCACCTCGGAGATAAGCATAACATCAACGTCTGTCATCAGTCATCACCTCTTTTACAGCAGCAGGCTGCGGCACAAAACATTCATATGTTTCGGAGACGAATCTTATTATTAACGGAGTTAATTGAAATTCGTCGGAGAAACTTGTGATAAAGTCCGTGGTTTTAAATGATTTCCGCGGCGACTCGCCGCAGTCGCACATCATGCGTTACGCTGCCGCAGCCCGTCTGCTTTTGTATAACTCATGTCAGCTCAACAACTAAAAATCGGCTTTATATAGCTATATAAAGCCATTTTTAGTTGTCAAAGCGCAAGAAAAAATGATAAATGATATTGATATTTTTTTCTTGCGCTTTGTTTTGCCCTTCAGGGCAAAATGAGCTTGACATCAATTAATGTGACGCGCAAATTTCCCATATTGACAGGAATTTGCGCTTCCCGAACAGAGTTCGGGACAATAACCGCCTGACGGCGGTTATTGAGAATACATTAATTATAGCACTTTGCGTAGAGTATTGCAAGAGGTGAAAAAAAGTTGTATCATAGGTGTGAGGTCAGGAGCTTCTCCGTCGTGTAAAGAGTGAAGGACAGTGAATATCCTTCGGAAAGGAGTGTCTCAATGGACAACGGTGCAAGTAGCTACCGCCGTTTCCGCGATGAAGGCGACATGGAAGGTCTCGCCGAGATAATCAGGGACTACAAGGACGGTCTTATCTTCTATCTGTGCAGTATCCTCGGGAATATCCACACAGCCGAGGACATTGCCGAGGACACATTCGTGCTTCTCGGCACAAAAAAGCCCCGTGACAAGGGCAAGGGGCAGTTCCGCACATGGCTGTATACCATCGGTCGTAATCTTGCCATAGACCACCTGCGCAAATGCAGAAGACGGGGCGAGGTCTCCGCGGAGGACGCTCCCGAGGTCGTAAGCGACGAGGAGGGGCTGGAGGAAACCTATATCCGCGAGGAGAGAAAGATAATCCTCCACCGCGCAATGCGCAGACTGAAGCCCGAGTACAGACAGGTGCTGTGGCTGGTATACTTCGAGGAGTTCAGCACCAAAGAAGCAGCCGCAGTTATGAAGAAAAGCGTCCACAACACCGAGACTCTGGCATACCGTGCCAGAATGTCACTTCGCAAACAGCTTGAAATGGAGGGCTTTGACTATGAAAACCTATGATGAGATGAAAGAGAATGTTTTCCGCCGCATTGAAGATATAGAGGCGGAGAAAAAGCGCAAAAGAAAGATATATACAAGAACAGCAGCGGCAGTTGCTCCCCTGTGCGCCGCAGGTGCGGCTGTGTTCACACTCTGGGGCGGAGGAGCCTTCGGAAAGGGTACAGAATCTGAAGGAGTGAAGTCCTTCAACGCCATTGCAGGAGTGGAGAGCTTCGGCTCAAGCTATGCAGCAAGCTTTTCAGAAACCAGTACGGTCGTAGATACAAAGGTCGCTGTATCAAGGACAGACAGTCCCGAGAACACGACCACGGAAAAGGCAGAAGGCACCTCCGACAGCGAGGTTCAGCCCGATACAGAGGAGCAGTCCGCTGAGGAAGAAAAGACCACGGCTGAAAGCACTACTGCTCCAAGGGCGACGACTGTGGAGAGAAACGTAATCACCAACAGTAACGATGTCCCAACCGCAACAACAGCCGTGGAAACACCCACAGCTCCCCCTGCAAACCTCTGGTGTATCTCTGTCAGCAGCATAAGCTACAACGGCACCGACTACCACGACAGCACCGTGAATATCTCCGCCTTTACACAGGACAGATATATCGGCAGGGTAAGCGACTTCGCAGGCAGCTACGGAGACACAGGGAACTACCGTATCAACCCCGGGGACAGCGTCTACACGGTCAAGGAGACTCCCGACCTGCTGCTTGTAGTAAAAGCGGACAGCAGCTCCGTCTACGGCAGCGTGATACCCATGTGCAGCAGCAGCTTTTCAGGCGACAGCTACGGCTACGGCAGCCTTGTGCCCAACCTCACGATCCCCGACGGCGCGGTCATTAACTAAAAGAAAAGGGCAGTCCCTAAGGGCGGTACTAATATAGAAGATTTACAGTTTATTATTGAGGAGGACCCTTTTGAAAAAGGGTCCTCCTCAAACTCCTCCCCTAAAACTTTCAGCATTTAATTTAGCCCAGACAGGGCGCTGCACACAAGATGTGAAAACCAGTATAATACTGGGAGCGCCCTGTCCGGGCTAAATTCAGTTATAAAGTCTTTGGAAAAGGGGTTCGGGGAAAGAACCTTTCCTCAGAAAGGTTTTTCCCCGATAATTTGCTATAACATTCTATATGAGTGTAGCCCTTAAGGACTGCCCTTTATTTATATCCGGTAATGAATTACTTCATAGCCTCTTCAACAGCAACTGCGCAAGCAACTGTTGCACCAACCATGGGGTTGTTGCCCATACCGATAAGACCCATCATCTCAACGTGAGCAGGAACTGAAGATGAACCTGCGAACTGAGCGTCAGAGTGCATACGTCCCATAGTATCTGTCATACCGTAGGAAGCAGGGCCTGCAGCCATGTTGTCGGGGTGGAGAGTACGTCCTGTACCGCCGCCGGAAGCAACTGAGAAGTACTTCTTGCCAGCGTCTGTACGCTCCTTCTTATATGTACCTGCAACGGGGTGCTGGAAACGTGTGGGGTTAGTGGAGTTACCTGTGATGGAAACGTCAACGTTTTCCTTCCACATGATAGCAACGCCTTCTCTTACGTCGTTAGCGCCGTAGCAGTTGACCTTCGCACGGAGACCGTCTGAGTATGCCTTGCGGAATACTTCCTTGACCTCGCCTGTAGCGTAGTCCATCTCTGTCTCAATGTATGTAAAGCCGTTGATACGAGCGATGATCTGAGCAGCGTCCTTGCCGAGACCGTTGAGGATAACGCGGAGGGGCTTCTGACGAACCTTGTTAGCCTTCTCAGCGATACCGATAGCACCCTCAGCAGCAGCGAATGACTCGTGACCTGCGAGGAATGCGAAGCACTCTGTATCTTCCTCGAGGAGCATCTTACCGAGGTTACCGTGACCGAGACCGACCTTACGCTGATCTGCAACAGAACCGGGGATACAGAAAGCCTGGAGACCTTCACCGATTGCAGCAGCAGCGTCAGCAGCTCTTGTGCAGCCCTTCTTTATAGCGATAGCGCAGCCTACTGTGTAAGCCCACTTTGCATTTTCAAAACAGATAGGCTGGATGCCCTCAACGAGCTTATAGATATCCAGACCCTTTGCCTTACATACGTCAGCGCACTCCTCGATGGAGCTGATGCCGTAGTTCTTGAGAACGTCGAGGATCTGCTTCTCACGTCTCTCATATGATTCAAATAAAGCCATTTTACAAGTCCTCCTTATTCTTTTCTGGGATCAACGATCTTAACTGCGTCAGCAACTCTGCCGTACTGGCCCTGAGCCTTTTCAAATGCAGTATTTGCATCATCGCCTGCCTTGATGAAGTCCATCATCTTACCGAAGTTGATGAACTTGTAGCCGATGATCTCGTCGTCCTCATTAAGAGCGAGACCTGTGATGTAGCCGTCTGTGAGCTCCAGGTAGCGGGGACCCTTCTTGAGAGTACCGTATGTAGTACCGATCTGTGAACGGAGGCCCTTACCGAGGTCCTCAAGACCGGCACCTACAACGAGACCGCCCTCAGAGAATGCAGACTGTGAACGTCCGTAAACGATCTGGAGGAAGAGCTCTCTCATAGCTGTGTTGATAGCGTCACAAACGAGGTCAGTGTTAAGAGCCTCGAGTATAGTTCTGCCGGGAAGGATCTCAGCAGCCATAGCTGCGGAATGAGTCATGCCCGAGCAGCCGATAGTCTCAACAAGTGCCTCCTGGATAACGCCTTCCTTGACGTTGAGTGTGAGCTTGCAGGTACCCTGCTGAGGTGCACACCAGCCGATTCCGTGTGTAAAGCCTGAAATATCCTTTATCTCCTTAGCCTTGACCCACTTAGCCTCCTCGGGTATCGGAGCAGCGCCGTGAGCAACGCCCTGTGCGATAGGGCACATTGTTTCAACTTCGTGCGAATAAATCATTATAAATACTCCTTTCGGTTTTTAGGCAGCCGGATAATCTGCCCTGCATACAAGATTTATTATACAACATTTCCCCTTCTTAATCAAGAAAAAACGATAAAAATACGAGCTGCAATTGTTATCAGGCACTAACATTTATTTTTTGCTTTTGTGCTGTAAATGTTGATTTTCCGCGCGATTTGTTATATAATAATTCTGACCGAACACTATAAAGTCGATGCGGAAATGCAGGATTCCACCTGTTTCTGCATAGGGGACAGGCTGTCATGATGCCTTGCTGATATGATATGTTTTCCCCAACAGACTTATATTCAAGGAGTTGTTGAAATGTCATCGGATCACGCTGAAAAAGCCTGTCAGCTCTTCGCGGGAGGGCTTAACTGTTCCCAGTCTGTTTTCGCCGCATTTTCCGACATTACCGGCATGGACTGCGACCTTGCGCTGCGCCTTTCGTCCTCTTTCGGAGGAGGTATGGGACGCATGAGAGAGGTCTGCGGCACCTGCTCTGCAATGTTCATGATCGCAGGTATTCTCTACGGCCTCGGCGAGAGCTACACCCATGAGGAAAAGACCGAGCACTACAAGCGGATACAGGAGCTTGCCGCTCTTTTCAAAGAAAAGCATGACACGATCATCTGCCGTGAGCTTCTCAAAGGACTGAAGGTGACAAGCACCCCCGAGCCGGAAAAGCGAACCGAGCAGTACTACAAGGTGCGCCCCTGCATAAAGTTCGTGCGCACTGCGGCTGAGATACTCGACAGGTATATCGCCGAAAACCCACCCTCACAAAAATAACAGTATATTTTCTGATCCCGTTATGCAAATTTTACATTTTGTTTATTGCAATCTGCGCGGATATGTTATATAATATATTAGTATAGATCTGAACCTCTCATCACATCACCCGAAGGGAAGTGATAGTTTTTATGAGTTCGGGCAGAAGCTCTGAAATAGTACGCGAATTTGTCGCAAATAACCGAAAGCTGTTTGAAGAGACCAATGAAAAATTCATTTACGCAATCGGTTTTGCACTCTGCCTTCTCGCTCATTCGACCTATCTTATAATGTTCCTTGTACTCAAAGTCAAGGAAATGATGTATTTCAATATATTCAGCGTGGTATTCTATCTCGCACTCGTTATACTCGTCCTCACCCTGAGGAAAGGTCACAGTATCCTTCTTTACACCGCCGCGTCTGAGGTCATAATCCATGCCGCTCTGGCAACCTACCTCATGGGATGGGATGCGGATTTCGGCATATTCCTTCTCATACTTATACCCATTATCTTTCTGATGATGAAGGGAAGACTTCTTGTGCCGTACATTTTCACGGCAGTCTCAATGGGACTTTTCCTGTGGCTGAGGGTAAGAAGAAACCGCCATGCAGACCTGAAATACGTCTTTACGGATAATAAGATCATAAACGCATTGTACATACTCAACGCGGTCATCGGCATCCTTTTCCTTGTATACACCCTTACGGTGTATATGCTCAACCGCGTGGATATGGAATACAGACTCACTGCGCAGAGCGAGGAGTTCAAGAAAGCAGCTTCCATTGATCCGCTGACCCAGCTCTTCAACCGCCGCGCAATGAACGAGAAGATAAGGGAGATACGACGCAACAGCGCTACTCCCAGAAGCCGATACGTCATCGGTATCGGAGACATCGACAACTTCAAGAAGATCAACGACACCTACGGACATGACACAGGCGATAAGGTACTGGTTTATGTGGCAAACCTTTTCATAAGCATGATACCCGACGGCGGCTATGCTGCAAGATGGGGCGGTGAGGAATTCCTGTTCGTACTGCCCGAATCCCAGATAGTTGACGGTCTGGACTTCACCGACCAGATGCACAAGTCTCTCAGGGCTCACACCTTCGAGATAGATGACTGCCTTTTCGGAGTGACCATGACCTTCGGCGTCAGCGAGGGTATCCCCACCGACAAGATAGACACCGTTATCACTCATGCCGACAAGAGGCTCTACAAGGGCAAGAACAACGGCAAGAACCATACGGAATATACAGACTGAAAAAGCTCCCGAATCTGTTTCGGGAGCTTTTATTGTATCCCGAAAACCCTGGCTCTGCCAGGGGTTCAAAGAAGCTTTAGCTATGAGTAGAAAAAGAAAACCTCCCATGTTATAATAGTAATGGTCTGCCAACCAAACTGAAAATAACAAAGGAGGTATCGTCATGAAACGAG
>Ga0255342_1001339_pt1 | contig 35536 bp, 23 predicted proteins | sample wastewater_treat_3_FD_192416 | JGI IMG/M metagenome (GOLD analysis project Ga0255342, IMG submission 192416) | Wastewater microbial communities from Lulu Island WWTP, Vancouver, Canada - plant14 | ecosystem: Engineered > WWTP > Wastewater > Unclassified | place: Canada: Vancouver, British...
CCGGCCGGGGCAGGCTCGCGGCAGTCTCCTCAAGTATACTGCACTACAAACCCCGCCGGGCACAAGCCCTTTATGGATTATGACGTCCGGCGCATATCGAGAAGTACGCACCGGGTGTCAGGCAGGCCTTTGCTTCTTCTTCGACGCGGCGCGCGTTAGTCCTTGCCCGCGCCATCCTGGCCGCCTGCGCCCGGCCACCCAGTTTGACGCGAGTTCTCCCGCTGGTTACAATGACTCCGCTCTCACCATTCACAAGGAGTCGTTTATGAACCAGGCCCTGCCGGATCTCTGGGCTCTGCAGCAGTTGGACACGCAGATCTTCGAACTCGAGCGCTCGCTCGCCAGGCTCGATACGGGCGCCGAGACCCTTCGGCGCCGGGACGAGGCGAAGGAAGCGGCCGAGCACGCGCAGGCGCGGCTTCAGAAGATCGAGGCCGACCTGACCGACGTTGACTTGAACATCAAGTCCACCGAGGCGAAGCGCAAAGACTACGAGTCGCGCCTCTACTCCGGAAAAGTCACGAACCCCAAAGAGCTGGAGGCCATGGAGCAGGAGGTAGAGATGCTGAAGCGCAACAGCGACCGCCTCGAGACACGCGAACTCGAGCTGATGGAGGACCAGACCTCGGCCCGGGAGGCCCATGCCAGTGCCAGGCAGGTTCTGGCGGAGGCGGAGCAGGAACTCAAGGAAACGCTGGAGCGCTCAGCCGCCCGGCGCGGCGAGCTGGAGGAGCAGCTTGCCGGTGCGCGCAAGGCGCGCGAATCGCAGGCGGAGAAGGTCAGCGACATGGATTTCGCGCTCTACAGGAAGTACGAAGGGCTGCGCGCGAAGCTGGCGAACGTCGCGGTCGCGCCTGTTGCCGGGGCAAACTGCGGCGCCTGCAACATCCAGATTCCGGGCTACCTCATCCGCGATGCCAGAGCGAAGGACGACATCGTTATCTGTGAGTCCTGCGGCAGGATTCTGTACCCGGAAGGCTAGAGGCGCCGGAGCCGCTGCGCCGAACCGGCAGGGCTCCCGCGAGGGCTGTGATTTTTACCTCGTCTTGCACATGCGGCAAAACTTTGGGAGCGGTTGTATGGTCATAGTCAGTGACGGAGGAAGGCCTTCGGGCCTTGTTCATCGAGACCATGGCAAATGCAACTCTGTTGAATCCGGCGGGCACGAGGTTGGCGGGAGATCCTGACTACGCGCTGGTCGCGCGTTTCCAGGCAGGGGACGATGCCGCCTTCGACACTCTCGTCGGGCGGCACGAGGAGTTCATTTACAACGTCTGCATGGGCATCGTCTCCAGTCCTGAGGATGCGGAAGACGCCATGCAGGAGACATTCCTGGCCGCCTACCGCGCGCTGAAAAAGTTCCGGGGCGACTCCAAAGTCTCCACCTGGCTTTATCGCATCGCCGTGCGTGAGTGTCTCGACATCTCCCGCAGGCGCAAACCTGCTTCCAGTCTCGAGGAGATCATCGTCGAGCCGTCCGTGGACGATGGTGCGGACGGCCGGGCGACCGAGTCTCTGGTCCGCTCATCCCTCGCCATGCTCCCGGAGCACTATCGCACAGCGCTGATTCTCCGATACTATGGTGGTCTTTCTTACGAGGAGATCGCAAGCGCAATGAACAGCACGGCCGGTCGGGTCAAAATGATGCTGCACAGGGCGCGCAAAGCGTTCCAGGGCGTGTGGCCCGGAGATTCCGCCGATGCGCCACTCGCATCCGGCGGCGACAGCAATGAAGACGTGTGATACCTTCAAAACCAGCTTTTCCGCCTACATAGACCAGCAGTTGTCTCTGGACGACAGAGCGGGGGTGGAGGAGCACATCCGGACCTGCCCCGCGTGCGCTCGCGAGCTGAGCGAGCTTCAGCGGGCGCACGAAGCGTTGCTTCTGCTCGGAAACCCTCTGAAACCCCGGCCAGCGCTCGCGGCCGTTCGCGCCCGAATCCGTCAGGACGAAGAGCGCCGCCGCAGGGCGCGCTGGCTCTGGCTTCCCGCGCCAGTCGCGGGCGCCGCTCTTGCGGGGCTTCTTGCTTTCAGCTTTTTGCGGCCGGGCTCGTTGCAGCCCGATGGTGAGGTGGCGGACAGTGGCCTCGAGTCCGGCAGAACCGCCGTTGTTGCCCCGTCGAACACTCCCGCGCCGGTCGCCGTTCAGCCCGATTCTGCCGCGGCTGCGATCCCGAAGGCGGTCGCGGAAATCAGGCGTCCCGCGCCGGCGAAGCGTCCTGCCGTGCGGATTGCGCAGAGTCCTGTGCGGCCGCGTGCTCGCGCGGTGAGATTCATTGCGCCAGCGCCTGTTGCCGCAGCGCCCGTGCTCGAATCGCCTGCAGATCTGCTGCCGGACGCAGCCGCGACCGAGGTCGAGCAGAGCGTGATGGTCGTCGCGTCGCGGCCGGCGGTCAACTATTGCGCGGTTGCCCACGACCCCGTGTCGGGGGCTCAGGTTTCCGAAGTATCCGTCCGGCGCACGTACGCGGCGGATGGTTCCGTCAGGGCGCACATTGTCCTGCATTTCCCGCCGCCCGATGACGTGGAGAACAATGATACTGAGAACAGCATTCCGAACAACCGGCCTGGCTCTCGTCCTGTTGCCGATCCTGGCAACCGCGTGTAGCGCGGCGGGCGGCAAGAGGATTACGATTGAGCTGAACAGCGTGCCCATCCGCACGGCGCTGCAGATGCTGTGGGCGCAGGGCGGTCCCGAGGACACGACGTTCAAGATTGACAACTCGGTTCCCGAGGACATCACTGTTACGCTCTCCGCGCGCAATGTGCCGTTCGACACGGTGCTCGATTCGCTGTGCAACGGCACGGGCCTCGCGTACCGGGTGGACCGCGGCACGTACTTCTTCCAGAAGACCGAAGGCCGCGCGGACAAGATCGTCATCACGCGGTTCGGTGACAACCTGAACTGGGATCTCGTGAACGCCGATCCGCTGGAAGCAGCCCGGCAGCTCTTGAGCGTGTTCGAGAAGCGCTCGGACCAGGATGTGGCGGCTGATCCTACTGCTGAACTGACGGAAGCAGCAAGGCGGCTTGCTCAGGACCTGCTTCAGATTTCGCAGATGTCTCCCGCCGAACAGGCGGCGCGTCTCAAAGACCTGAAGAAGGACGTCCAGAAGTACCTCAAGCCGCCGAAAGACCCCGTCGGGGCTCGCAGGACGCTCACCATCAAGGAGTCGAATACTTCGTTCTCCGAGGCGATGGACAAACTGGGCGAGGCGGCCGGCTTCCTCTGGTTCCGGCGCGCGGATGGCCGGATCGTTCTCCGGCGAACCACGAGCGCCGACGCGGTCAAGCGCATCTTCATGAAGGAAGGCATCTTCGACGCCCTGTCCAGATAGTCTCCCGGGCGGTCCGGCAGGCCGCGCCGCCGGGCTCTTCTGAAGGCCGGGCATTCGCCCGCGCGCGCAAATCACCGAAAAAACGCTGTTACTTTTCCCCTTCTCGCGTGTCTGAACTACTGACGGGCCGCTTTGCAGAGCGCCCGTCAGAGCCATTTTTCCGCGTTAACACCGGGGGCGGCACACAAACATGACCTGCGAGATGATGGACGAACTGATTTCCTGCTATGTGGACGGCGCGCTGGATGCCGATTCCTGCCTGCTCGTTGAGCAGCACGTCGAATCGTGTCAGGCGTGCCGTGAGGCGCTGGGTGAGCTTCGCGCGCTGTCTGGCGCGTGCGCTCTGGCCGAATCGGAGCCGCCCGCCGGTCTGCGGCAGGGCATCCTCGCCGCGGTCGCCGCGACTGCCGCGGTCGCCGCGAGCGGCGACTGCCAGAGCTTCGCCAGCCTGCTTCCGCTTGCGGCCGATGCCTCGCTCACCCCGGACGAGCAGACGGCCGTCAACGCCCATGTCCGGTCCTGTACCGCCTGCGCGAAGGAGCTGAAGCAGTACGAGAAGGCTATCGCGGCCGTCCCGCTTGCCGAAGCGGCCGCGCCGGCGGGACTTCGCGACCGCATCGCCCGCGGCACGTACGGGCGCGTGAGCCTCTGGTCTCGCGCGGCGGGCGTGTTCGGACATCTCGGCGTCCCCGCGCGCGCGCTGTCCGCGGCGGCAGGCGCCTGCGCAATCGCGGCGCTGGCGTGGTCAGCGTCGCACAGAGCGCCGGTTGATGTTGCAGCTCCAGTCGCAACGGCGCGCGTTCAGGCTGCGGCGCCGTCAGACCGCATTGCGCGCGAGGCGTCCCGCGTTGGCGAACAGGCGCTGAGCGCGGCGGTGGCCGATGCCTCTGCCGCCCGGTCCGTACGCGTGTCACCGCGGCCGCTGCAAAACTGGGCGCCCGCGGCTGTAAAGCAGGCCCCGCCCGCTTCCGTTCAGGTAGCGCGCCTGCCTCTGCCCGGACCTGTCCAGGAGAAGCCGAAAGCGCCATCGGCGCCCTCCGACCTGCTTCCGGCGATCATCGAGAGCCCGGAGGTGGAGGCGCCGGCGAAAGATGCCAGTGTTCCTGCCCCCGCCGCCGGAACCATTCGTCTGGCGCGGGTAGATCCGCCCGGGGTTTTCAAGGGCGAGGAGGTTGATCTGTCGCAGCGGGTGCGTGAGATTGCCAGAGAGCGCGAGGAGCGCGCCGCGGCCGTCCGGTTCGCGGAAGTCGCGCCCGGAAACAAAGTAACTATCAAGTTCTGGCAGGCAAGATTCTGATAATCATGGTCTACGCCTCCGGGCTCCGGGGGCGAGACCGCTCAACAATGTAATGTCCAGAAGAGTGTTCGGGACAATTTTACTTCTGATGCTGATCCTCTGTCCGCCTGTCGCGGGGGCAGGGGATTCGCCGCGTCTGCTCTGGGGCAGCACGGGCCGGCCCGGCGTCGGGGCGGACTCGCTGTCGGCGGCTCTGGAAGAGACGGAGGAGAAGGCCGCGGCGAGTGAGAAGCTCGGCAACGCTTTTGACAACCTGCGCGGAAACGGCACTCCGGCCGGATATGTCCTGTCGCGCGGAGGGGTAGTGGCGAACTCCGTGAGCGTGAACGTGGACGGCCGCCACATGGTGCGGAACCGCGACTACTTTATCGATCCGATGAGCGGAGCGCTCAGCTTCGGCGAGGCGATATCTCATTCCCAGACCATCCACGTGTCCTACCGCTACCGCGAGGGCGGAACCGCCGCGCGCAGCCTGGTCGGCCTGCCATTTATGCCCGGCCTGGGGGGCAGTTCGAGCAGGGCCAGCTTCCTGCACGCATACCGGGGCGCGGACGCCAAGGGCGGCCTCCCCTTCGACACGCTCACGTTTGGCATGAAGATGGACTTCGACCTGGGCGGGGCGGGCCTTCAGAGCATGTATTACGTGTCCGACCCTCGCAAGGGAGCCGCCGCCCAGAGCCTGCTCGAAGCATCGTCCGGCAAAGGCAAGGCCGCGCCGGTCAGCGACCATATCATGGTGCAGAAGGCCAGCGCCGATCTTGGTTCGTCCACCCGGCTCGAGCTTGGCTACCAGGACATTGGCAAGAACTTCACCGGCTTCGCAACTCTGCGGGAGCAGTCGGTGCTGGCGAAAGAAGTCGTGGACCAGCTCGAGAAGGAGAAAGGCGTCAGGCGACTGTCGGCTGCGCTGCAGATGCAGCCGTCGCAGGCGATGCCGAAGGGCAGCCCGTGGAACCGCCTGGGCTGGACGCGCGTCTACGACTCCTCGGGCAGCATGGAGTCCATACAGCTCGCCTACAGCACCCCGCGGTTCGGTGTGACGGGCTTTGTCAGGAGCGTTGATCCGGGCTTCACGAAGATGGCGAGCCTCAGCAAATCCGAGCTTTCGGAGATCGCCCTCAGCACCATCAAGCAGTTTGATCCCAACGCCACGCTGGGGCAGGTGACCGATGCCGACCGGGCAGCGGCCGCGAAGGAAGCGGGCCTCTCCAGAAACATGCTGAACATGCACATGAGCTTCAGCAAGGGGCTCACCGGCACGTTCTCGATGATGTCACTCGATGACGGCAAGGGCGCTGTGGATCGCAGTGTCTTCTCGCTCGCCGCGCCGAAGTGGCAGGCCTGGATGGCGTACCAGACGATTGACCCCGGCTTCAGCAAACTCGGCGCCCTTGCCCCTCGTGAGGCGCAGAGCTTCGGCAATCAGTCGGGGATGGACCAGGTGACCGGCGGGCTGAGCGCGAAGGTGTCGGGCCTGTCTCTTACCGGGGACTACTCGAACGTGAGCGGCGAAACGGGCGGTGTCACGAAGGCCAGCCTGGGGCTTGCGGGCAAGTACATCAACTTCAAGGGCGCGTACCAGTCCATCTCGCCCACCTTCACGCGCGTTGGCGACCTCGCGGATCCGCTGAAGAAGCAGATGGCCGACGAGCGGGGGTTCACCAGGTACAACCTGGCGCTCGGCGGCCAGCTCTCGAAGTCGCTGAAGCTCGACAGCCTCCTTATGCGCGCCGACAATCCGTCGGAGCTGCGCGAGCGAAGGCAGGACGTGCTGAATCTGGTCTACGCGCCCTCCGACCGCACGAAGCTCGTGTTCCAGCACAACGAGTCGCTGCATATGTCGGAGGGGCTTGTCATGAGCGGGGCCCTGCGTGAGATCCGCTCGATGGAACAGCGCTTCAAGAACAAGTGGTTTGTCAGCGCCTCCTACGACGCCAACATAACCCAAACCGGCGGCGCGGAGCGCACGGGGACGATCACAAACGCCCAGCACTTCGAGACCGACAAGGCGCGGCCGTCGTGGATCAGCTATGACGCGCGTCAGGTGCAGCACATGACGGGGGCCTACGAGAACTCCGAAGGGTACAGCGTGCAGAGTCTTCTCGGCAAGTCGCTCACCCTGAGCGCCAGTCAGTCGAGCGTGGACCGCGGCGCCGACCCGTCGGAAGAGGTCTCGAAGGTCGCTATGAAGTGGGTTATGGGCAAGGGCCTTAACCTCGGCGCCGAGGGCACTCGCCGGTCCACGAACTTCGCCGGCGAGGGCGGGGGATACCTGCTTTCGCTCGGCGGCAAGGTTTCGAACCGGTTCGGCCCGTTTACGAATGTGAACCTGACGAGTGAGTACGGGGCCTCGAGCATGAGCAACGGCGTGTCAACCTTCACGCGCGGCCTCAAGCTGGATGCCGTGTGGGGCAAGAGTGTCCTCGGTGTGGAGATGTCGCACCTGCAGTTGAGTAACGGCAAGCGGCCGCTGGCGCGCGGATACAGATTCAAGACTGACCCGGACCCGAAGAAGTGGTACCACGTGGACCTGTACTACAAGGACAAAGACACGGGCACGGGCACGCTTCAGCCGTTCCGCAACATCGCGGCCGATATGCGGCTGTCGCCGACCACGCAGTTCGCGTACACGGTCAACCAGTACAAGGAGCTTCCGAACGGTCTGGCCGAGCTGACCGTGTCCCGATCGGCCAAGCTAACCACGCGGATTGCCCGCAGCCTCAACCTGGTGTTCGACCGCACGCACAACCAGAACTTCCAGGCGAAGACCGACGTCATCAAGAGCAGCCTCGGCCTGCAGCGTCAGGCGGCGCGTGGGATGGTCGTGGACGTCTATGTCGGCCGCGACAGTTCCCGAACGCCCAACGGATCGGTCTCGGGCACCTCGCTCAGGCTCAAGCTTGATCGCCAGGTCAGTGTGGACAAGTTCCTGACCCTCACGGGCGAAATCACTAAGTGGGACAACTCCAACCCGTCCATCGGCAACCGGACTTCGGCAGAGGGCCGGCTGGACTTCCGCACCCCTCTCGCTCTGTAGCCTCGCTTCCGCGTATGCAGGCTGTCTGAGTTTCGCGGGCGCACGAAAAAGGCCCCGGATTCCTCCGGAGCCTTCTCGCATCTCAAACGTCTGACTTCTGTTTGTCTATTTCACCTGCTCGGCGAGCTGGCTGCCCCGAGCCGCGTCGCGAAGCTTCTTGAGTGCTTTAAGCTCGATCTGCCGCACGCGCTCGCGGGAGAGGTTCATCTCGCCGCCGATCTGCTGCAGGCTGCGCGCGCGCCCGCCCTCGAACCCGAAGCGCTTGGCGATCACCTGGCGCTCGCGGTCTTCGAGGCAGTCGAGGAGCCGCTCGCTCGCCTCGCGCGTCGCGCTCACGAGCACGCACTGCTCCGGGTCCTCCACGTTCAGGTCGGGGAGAAGCTGCACGAGCGGGGTCTCCGCGTCGGCAGAGACGAGGCTCTCCAGGCTGACCGGCTCGGCGGCGACCTTCTGCAGGTCGAGCAGCCGCCGGACGGACACCCCGGTCTCCTTCGCCAGTTCTTCGTTGGTGGGCGGCCGGCCAAGCTCGCTCTCCAGCGTCGAGCGCACGTGCTCCATCTTGCGAAGCGCCGCGGCCAGGTAGTTGGGCACCCGGATGGTCCGGCTCTGGTTTGCGATGGCCCGGCTGATGGTCTGCTTCACCCAGTGCGTCGCATACGTGCTGAACTTGTAGCCCTTGGTGGGATCGAACTTGGTGGCCGCCTTCATCAGGCCGATGACGCCCTCCTGCACCAGGTCCTCGAAGGGGATGGCACGGAAGTCGTGCTTCTTAGCGATGCTGATGACCAGGCCGAGGTTCGACTCGACGAGCTGCTGCTTCGCCTTCAGGTCGCCGCTGCGGATGCGCTTGGCCAGCGCGATCTCCTGCTCGTGAGTGAGCAGGCTGCGGCGCCCGACGGGCGGAAGGCAGGTCCGGGTGGAGCTGTTGTTGATCTGGTCCTCGCGCCGGGCCTTCAGCGCCTGGCTGTCGGCGCTGTCCTTATCGTACTGTTTGTGGTTCGAGGCCAGTCTCAACACTCGCACTTCCTTTCGTCGTTGCTACGATGCTTACGGCAAAGCGCCCGGGCGTAAAAATCCGTTCCGCCCATCGCCATTTTCTGCGAAGGCGGCGCACAAAAGCCCTGCTTCCATCGCCTTACCACTATATAGACGACGGAAACACCCTCTTTGGTTCACCCGAAAAGACGCTTTTCCGCTAATCGTGCACCAGCTTAGTTTACCAACTCCCGGCCGAAAACATTCCCTTTCCCGGCAACAAATCCGGTTTTATTTCCCCGGTGGTCGCGGGGCCGCATCAGACCCGCTCCCCGGCGCCCCGGCGGCGTCCGCGGCGCTGCTCGCGAACAGCCAGATTCCGCACGCCCCCGCCGCCAGTACCCCCGAATCGTTCAGCATCAGAAGGGCGAGCGCGGCGGCCCAAAGAGTCCCCTCACGCAGGGAGCAGGTTTCGCCTCCGCGGCGGCCTGCAAGATGCCCCGCCAGCAGCGTTCCGGCCACCGATGCGGCCAGCAGCACCGACCATGGGCTGTGGCCGAGCAGCATCAGGTTCAGATCGGCCTTGCGGGCAATGATCTGGAACGCCGCTTCCGGGCCCTGCCGTGCTATCGCGTTCACGGCGCGCCCCACGTGCGATTGCTGCTCCGGGGGGCGAAGTGAGTCGCCAACTGCGACAGCCGCCACCAGAACCGCCCCGATCGCCACAATCTGGATTGCTCTGCCCCGCTGTCCCTTGGGCAGGGCAAGAACGGTGTACGCCGCGCAGGCGGCAAGCGCTCCCAGCATCACGCCTGCATTCGCGCCAAGCGCAGGCGCCCCGCAGAAGAGCGCGGCCGCGGCGAGTCCGGCGAGTCCCAGCCTCCGCCCCCATCTGTGCCGCTGCACGGCGGCCGACGCGGCCAGAAAAGACGCCGCCCCAACGAAGAACCCGCCGTACTCGTTACCGATGCCGTAGTAGCGCGCCCCGCCCTGAATCGTGTAGGAGCCCGCGGCTCGTGGAAGGATGTCCAGCAGCAGGGCCGCGGGGATTGCCGCCACGGCGAGCGCCGCCAGAATCTCTCCGGTCCAAACTCTGCGTAGCGCGAACGCAATGGCCGCCGCCGTCAGTGCCGCAACCGCCATGCCGCACGCAAGCGCCGCCGCTGACGGCTGCGGGTTTGTCACCGCCAGAACCGCCAGAAACGCTGCGGGCGGAGCAAGCGCGAGCGACGCGCCCGCGCGCGAGATTGCCGCTGCCTCCGGAAGCATCACGCAGGCAAACAGGATGAAAGCGCACGCGCCGTACACCAGCGCATAGATTGCCGGCTGTGTCCTGTCCTGATAGGCAGCCGCGCTGTGAACGTCCTTCAGCAATGCCAGCGGCTCCGGGTGCGCGGCCGCCTCGATGGCCTGCGCGTGGCCCGGGCCGAGCCGGTCAAGCACACCCAGCCACGAAGCGAGGCTTGCGGAGATATCCGTGTTGGCCACCACGCCCGCCCGGCGCGTTGAGGCAGATATCAGCAGCCCGGCGGGCGTCCCGGCGCCGTACACAATCAGCGGCGAAAGCCTGTCCGCGCCCGCCGCGTCCGGGTCCGACAACTGTCCGGGCGAGGTCACGACGAGCAGAGCGTCCGCCGGCAGCGCGCGCTCGGTCTCTCTCACAATCGCATCTGCCGCGTCGAGCGCAAGCTTCCTCATACGGGTTCGCGCGGCCGGCAGCGCGTCTGTCTTGCAGCGTTCGTAGCGCGCGGCGTCTCCTGTCTCGATAACCACGAACCGCGCTCGCGCCAGAGCCTGACGCACGCTGCCCCCAAGCTCTTCCACGGGGGTTCTGACGCCGAAGGGGTACTGCTCGTCCCTCACGAAACCGCCGGACATGCGGGCGCCGGGCGCCAGACCGTCGGGGCCGAGCGCGAACAGCGCGGCCTCGCGGTGCACATCGTCCGGTGTGTCCGCAACTCCCACGATCTCGCAGGCGATGCCTCCCTCGCGAAGCGCCTTGCCGAGCGCTCCGATGGGGACTTCGTAAGGCGCGGCGCGGGCCTGTGTCGCGGCGGCGCCCATCCACGGGGCGGCCAGTCCCGTCTCTGGCAGGGCGTCCCTCTGGTATGCGCTCCACAACTGCGCGCGCGCCCTGTCCTGGACGCTGAAGACCCCGGCGATCTCGCTTCCTCCGCTCGCTCTTGCGCCCGCGGCCATCGTGAGATAGCCCGAACTGAGAGGGTCGGCAACCTGCTCGCCGAACGGCGTCTCGATGGCGCGGCCCGTGCGCGTGCTCATAAGCGCAGTGGAGCCCTTCCGAGCCACGTCGCGAAGCGCGGGCATCTGCTGCAGATCGTCAAATGTGAGCCCGGCGATCAGCACCAGCGCCACGCGCTTCGGCGCGGGCGCGTTCGGCGCCGCCCGAACCGGGCCCGCCGCCGCGCCCTGCGAGAGCATCGCCGCCGCAATCAGAAAGCCGCCCAGGCCTCTCGCAAAGCGTTGTGCCACGCTGTTCATCCCTGGGCTGCCGCCCCCTCGGTACTGCCGCTGGTTGTCTCCAGAAGCTCGATGTACAGCGCCTCCAGCTTGCGTATCATCACATCGGCCGAAAACGCCTCCAGCACGAACTCCCGCGCCGCCGCTCCCATGCGTCTTGCTTCGGCGCGGGCTGCAAGCACCGACAGAACCGTCGCCGCGAACGGCTCCGCAGCGTTCGACGGGCTGACCCTTCCCGTCACACCATCCGCAATCACCTCGGCCAGTTCGCCGCCCGGCGCCGTTACCACGCACACGCCGCATGCCATCGCTTCCAGCGCCGTAAGGGGCGTGGCTTTGCCCGGCGCGGGCAGGGCCACCACGTCGGCCCCGCACAGCACGGCCTGCAGGTCGCGCACGTACCCGCAGAAGAACACACGATCCGCGGGCAATGCCTCACGGACATCCCGCAGCACCGGGTCGTCAACCGCCTGTCCCGTAAACGCAATGCTGCAGTTGGAGGCCGTTATCAGCCTCTCCACCATCTCCTTGAGTTCCGGCCCGCCGTTCAGGGCGTAGCGCGACGGTATTACGGCCAGAGGCCGTCCTTCTGGCAGGCCCGCCTCCCCGAGCGCGGTCGCGACCTCCCGGGCGCTCGGCCTGTGGGCGGCCACGCCGTTCGAAATGACGGCAATGCGCTCTTTCGGGAGTCCCAGCGCAAGCAGTTCGTTCCGGATCGCCTGCCCGGTGGCGATGCAGTGGGTCTGCGTCTTGTAGGCGTAGGCCACCACGTGGCGCGCGGCCAGGCTCAGTCCGGCGGACAGCGGGTGATGAAGCGTGGCGATTCGCACCGGGGCCGTGCGTCCGCCGAGGCCGGCTGCCAGCATCGCCCGTATCCCGTGCGAGTGCAGAATGTGCGTCCTTCTTCTGTGCAGAAGCGCCGACAGGTGCAGGCTGCCGTATACCAGACCGAGCGGTTCCGCCACCTCCGCAAGCTCCAGCGCGTCGAAGCGCGCGCCATATAGCCGCTCTTCCGTGATGGATTTTTGCACGGCGGCGGGCGCCGCCAGCGAGATGTCGAAACGGCGGCGGTCGAAGTGGTCCAGCAGGGTCAAAACGTGCGTGCGCATCCCTCCCGTCGAGGGCGGAAGCAGATGAAGCACCCTGATCCTGTCGTCTGTGTTCACGGGACGCGTCTCTTTCGCACGGTTGATCGTATCACGTTCAGCCTCTGGTCTCAAGATGAGGACGGCGCGCCGTGGCCGCCGATTGTGAGGGCGTCCTCAAGATGTGTATAATGCCCTCGCCGGCAGGTCCGGCCGCGCGGCCCGGGGCGAGAGTCCGCGCGGGCCGCCGCCCTGGGTGTGAGATATTCAGGGCATCCTTCGTCCAATAGACATATCGCGTGATATCCTCCTGCAAATCTGGGTCCTGGCGATCGGCGGCTGTTGTGGCCCTTGTGCTCGTCTGTGCGGCGGCCGGGTGCGGAACGAAGACGGTGCTCAAGAAAGATCCGCGTCCCCCGCGTCCGCCGGTGGACATTGTGGTGAAGAACTCCGAGACCGTGCAGGAGGACACGGCGGGCAAGCCGATGTGGAGGATATCCGCGCGAGAGATTCGGGCAAGCGAGGCCGCCACGACTCTGCAGGTGAAGGGCGCGAGTGTCGTCGTGCTGGGGCCGGGTGGACAGGATCGGATGAGGCTGGTCTGTCCAAACCTGGTTGCGAACGGCGCCGCAAAGCGGCTCGAGGCCTCGGGAGGCGTCAGCGCTTCCAGCGCGGAAAACGGTATCTCGTTCAAGGCCGAGCGCATCGAGGTGGACCTGCCCGCAAACCGGGTCACGGCGTCCGGCGGCGTCGAGGGCTCGAACCCGCAGGGCCGCTTCCAGGCCGGGACGCTCGAATCTGACCTGAAGTTCGAGGTTGTCAGGCTTGGCGGCGCGGGTGGTGTGCGCGCCACGATAAATCCGGCCGCCGGCTCTCAGGGAAAGGGGCGATGAACCTCTTGACCTCTGCCGCTGCCGCAAAGGTGAACATGAAGAACAGAATTAGAACTACAGCACTCTGCGCCACAGTCTGCCTTATGGCGGTCGTCTCGAGCGCCGCGTTTGCGCAGCAGGCGCAGCGCATCGGCCCGCTCAAGGTCACCGCCGGCGAGATCGTCTTCAAGAAGAATCAGTGGACGCTGTCCGGAAACCGCCCCCACCTGTTCGCCGTTGATGGCAGTTTCGACGTCCGGGCCGACCGGATCGTGGTGGATTTCGCCTCAGCCGGAAAAGGCGTCAAGATTTCGAAGGACTCCATCGGCACCGTCACTGCCACGGGTTCCGTCGAGTTCGTCAGCAAGAAGCCCGGCCAGTCGGCGCAGGTTCGGGCGCCCAAGGCTGTCTACTCGCAGGCGGAAGGGACGCTGGTGCTGAGCGGCGGCGTCAAGGGCACTGTGTCGGATCCCAGCCTGGCGGAACCCACGCCCATCACGGCGGACCGCCTGACCGTGTGGCTCGACCCGCCCGAGGACGGCCCGCGGCTCAAGATCGAGGGCTCCCCGGCCGAGATCCGCGTTACCCCGAAAGAGCAGCCGGAGCAGGACCAGCCTGCGACGAAGGGCTGATCCTTGTCCATCGCATGCCAGGAACTGGTGAAGTCTTACCGCGGACGGCGTGTCGTGGACCATCTCAGCTTCACCGCCGGGAAGGGTGAGGTCGTGGGACTGCTGGGCCCGAATGGAGCGGGCAAGACAACGACGTTCTACATGGTGCTCGGTCTCGTGAAGCCCGAAGAAGGCGCCGTCCTCATTGACGATCACGATGTTACCGCTTACTCGGTCTCGCGCAGAGGCAAACTCGGAGTCGGGTACCTTGCCCAGGAGCCGTCGGTGTTCCGCAAACTGACCGTCCGCGAGAACATGATGGTGTATCTCGAGGCGGCGGGCATTCCCGCCAGGCAGAGGGAATGCCGCGCGAGCGAGCTGCTGACCGAGTTCGGAATCGCCAAGAGGGAGTCCACTCCCGCCATAAGCCTGTCCGGAGGCGAGCGCAGGCGTCTGGAGATCGCCCGCGCGCTGGCTGTAAACCCGTCCTACATCCTGCTCGACGAGCCGTTCACCGGCGTTGACCCCATTGCGATCGGCGAGATCAAGGGGATCATCCGCCGCCTTGCGGAGCGCGAGATCGGGGTCGTCATCACCGATCACAATGTCCGCGAGACGCTCAGCATCACCGACCGGGCCTACATCGTCTCGGAGGGGCGCATCATCACCTCCGGCACGGCCGACACCATCCCGCATGACCCGCTCGCGAGGAAGCATTATCTGGGCAAGGACTTCGAGGTGTAAAGGAATTGCTTCGAACTGTTGACAGGCTTATGCTTCGCGAGCTTATCCCGCCGCTTCTGTTCGGGGTTGCCGCGTTCACCGTTCTCTTTGTGGCGGGCGGCTACCTGGCGAAGCTGACTAATCTGCTCGTGCAGGGAGTGCAGGCCGGGATCGTGCTGCGGTTGTTCCTGCTGTACCTGCCGACCGTCATCGTGATGACCCTTCCGATGAGCGTGCTGCTGGCGGTGCTGCTCTCGTTCTCGCGCCTGTCATCCGACAGCGAGATCGTCGCGCTGTGGGCGGGCGGGATCAGTCTAAAGAGGCTGCTCGTCCCCGTGCTGGCGCTGGCGTTCGCCGTGACGGTGCTGAGCTTCGTGACGAGCGAGTGGCTGGCGCCCCGCACGCACCGGCAGTCGTCGGACCTGATGGAGCAGGTGCGGGGCAATGCCGCGGTCACGCAGAAGCCGTTCATCATCTCGGACCTCGAACAGGACAGGTACAACGCAATCGTCATCGTGAACAAGGGCATCAGCCCGGGCACAAAAGAACTGCGCGATGTCACAATCTTTTCGGGCTTCACCGATTCCGGCCCGGAGGTGTATATGCGCGCCGAGCGCGCGCAGTGGGAGGGCGGCAACGACTGGCGGCTTTTCAACGGAATGTGGCAGAGAATCGGCCCGGGCGGCACGGTGCGGAACTCGTTCAGCGGGCTCGAATCGAAGACGATCAAACTGGGCCGCACTCCCGATGAGGTCGCCGAGGAGCAGCGCGATACCGACGACCTGACGTTCAGGCAGCTTGCTCACCGAATTCAGAGGATGCGCGCGGCAAAAGCCGATACTCGTGAATTGGAGGTAGACCTGTTCAACAGGTTCGCCGTGCCGCTTGCGAGCGTCGTGTTCGCTCTGCTCGCCGCGCCGCTCGGGATGCGGCCGCACAGAGGGGGCTCGGCGATGGGCTTTGGGCTGAGCGTGGCGCTGATCTTCGGGTACTGGACGCTCTGGTCGTACTCGAGCGCGCTGGCGAAGTCCGGCCACCTGTCGCCGATCGCGGGCAGCTTTCTGGCCGATCTGGTATTCCTTGCGGTGGGGGCGGCGCTGCTGGTGAGGGCATCACGCTAGGCCGCCGCCGCGGGCTGGCTCGACAGCTATGACTTACGCAATCCTGCTTCTGGCAATACTGATCGCGGGGGCCGGTCTGGTGGCCTGGCTGGGCGACGTCATCGGGCGCCGCATGGGCAAGGCGCGGCTCACGCTTTTCAAGCTCCGTCCCAGGCATACGGCCGTGCTTGTCACGGTGCTGACGGGCATGCTCATCGCGGCATCCACCCTGGCGCTCATTCTGGTCACCAATGCCAACCTGCGCAAGATGATCGTTCGCGGCCCTGAGATCATCCGCCAGAACCGGACGCTTGTCGCGCAGCGGTCAAAGCTGCTGTCCGAGCGGCGGCGTCTGGACAGGGAGATTACCAAGAGCGAAAAGGAGGTCCGGGAAGCTGAAGCCGGGCTCCAGGCCTCGCGCGCCGATCTCAAGAAGGCGCAGGCCAATGTGCAGGGCCTCAACAAGCGTATTCAAGATCAGCAGGGGCAGCTCAAGGCGGGGCAGGCGAAGCTGGCCCGCGCCGAGGAAGCCAGCCGCCGGGCCGAGGCCCGGCTGAAACAGGTGACATCGCGCGTCAACACGCTGCTGCGGCAGTCGTCGGACCTCGAGCAGAGAATCGGACGGGCAACGCTTGTGTACTCGAAGGTGCGCGAGACGCCGTTCACATTCAACGCTGGCGAGGAGGTCACAAGGGGAGTCGTGGAGCCCGCGCCCAACGCCGCCGTGGCCCGCAGGCGCGTTGCGGAAGTGCTGTCTTCGGCCAGCCTGCGCGCCGCGCAGAAGGGGGCCAAAGCCGGGACCAACGGCCGGGCTGTCGTCATCGCCCGGAAGAACATCGGGGTGACGGGCAGCTCCAAACGCGTCACGTTTGACGAAAAAGACAGCATTGAAGCGATAGCTCAGGAAGTCGTGAGCGCTCGTGTTCCTGTCGTGCTGCAGGTGGTGTCGGTCGGCAACAGCATCAAGGGCGAGCAGGTGCCCGTTGAAGTGAAGCCATGGCGGAACCACGAGGCTTTCAAGAAGGGCGATCGGGTCGCCTGCACAACCATAGACTCGCAGCTTGCCGGGGATGAGATATCGCGCCAGCTTCGCGCGTTCATGGCGGGACCGGTTCGGGATTCCGCGGCGGAGGCCGGCATCATCCCGCGCCTGAAGGCCGATGGCCAGATCGCCTACTTCGATTTCGACGTGGACCGGCTTGCGGACGCTGTCTCACGCATCAGGGCCTCGGATGGCACGGCCCGGGTATGCGCGCGGTCATCCGGCGACGTAATGTCGGCCGGACCGCTCGAGCTCGACCTGATCGTCGGCAAACCGTGAACGCGGGGCGGCTGGATGTTGTGCTGGCTGTGGACCCGGGTACGGAGAAGTGCGGGCTTGCCGTGGTGAGCGCCGAGGGGGTGGCTGCCCGGGAGATATGCCCCACCGCGAGACTTGTCGTGCGCGTGCGCGCCCTCTGCGAGCGCCTGGGAGTTGGGCGCATCGTCGTGGGGGACGGCACAAACGGTCGAAAGCTGGCCCGCGCCATCGGCGATCAGCCCGATCTGCCCGCGACCGAACTCGTGGACGAGGCCTATACAACATTAGAGGCAAAAAACCGATACTTTTATGATAACCCTCCCCGGGGGTTCCGGCGTCTAATCCCCGGTAGCCTGTTGACACCGCGGGAGCCGATTGACGACTACGTCGCGGTGATTCTGGCGGAGCGCGCCATTGAGCGGCGCCCGCCGGGGGGTTAGGTTCAGGCGCTCCGGGACCATAATATCCCGGGGGGTGGCTGCCGCCATTGGGCAGGCGGTATTATGTGAAAGTTTTGTTGCCGAGGGCGCCGATTCGCGCCGCGGGGGGAGAGACCCGGCGGGAACGCGGGCGGGCCGCGGCAGAAGAGTTCCGCGTGAGCCAGCGATGGCAGCGCGGAGCAGCGCACATGGATGGTGCGTGAAACGGCCGCAGGGGAGGCTGGCGAGACGGAGGGAACATGGATACTCCGGACTGCCTTCTTCCCCTGCTGGGTTTGCCTCCACACCATCCTCCGGGTGCGCACCTATACTCCTGAGGAGGAAAACACTAATGAGCAGAAAGGCTATGTTCGTTGGCCTGGTTGCGGTCGTCCTCGCGATTGCGGCCCCGAGCTTCGCTCAGGGTCCGTTCGCGGACGTTCCCGTTGACCATTGGGCCTACGAGGCAGTGAGCCAGCTGCAGGAGAAGGGTATCATCATCGGGTACCCGGACGGCACGTTCGGCGGCAAGCGCGCGATGACTCGCTACGAGTTCGCGCTCGCTCTGTCCCGCGCAATGCCCGTCATCTGTGACCTGTGCCAGACCCAGCCCGTGAACCTGAGCGGGTATGCGACGAAGCAGGAGCTTCAGGATGCCATCAAGGGTATCACCCCTGGCGGCGGCCCTGGCCCTGTGAGCGCGGCGGACATGGACGCTCTCAAGAAGTCGGTCAACGAGTTCCGTGACGAGTTGAGCGGCATGGGAGTGGACCTGGACGCAGTGAAGCGGGATGTTGCGAGCCTCGAAGAGCGCGTGGCCGCGATCGAAGCCGAGATGAAGAGGCTGAAGATCACGACCAAGCTGAACTTCTTCGCCATCGCTGACAAGACCCGCGAGGCTGGCTACACGATGATGCCGAGCGAGAACGGCTACAGCAACGGGTACGGCGGCTATGCGTACGACCGTGACAGCCGTGTCATGAACGCGACCGACAACCTGCTTGGCAACATCGCGATGGTTCGCGACGCGGACGTGATCTTCAACTTCCAGGGTGGCGACACCCGGGCGAAGGTCGTCCTCAACGCCGGCAACTATCTGGGCGAGTACCTGGGTGGCTATCTCACCGACTTCGTTGGTGACGGCCGCTCCGACAACAGTGACGACGTCAACCTGTTCATGGCCTACGGCGAGATGCCGTTCCTTGGCGCCGACGTGACGGTTGGCCGCTTCCCGATTCAGTTCACGAAGTGGACGTTGAAGAAGTTCGACGTTGACTCCTACACCGAGAACTGGAAGACGGACGACGGCAACTACTACGTTGACGGTATCAAGGGTGCGTGGAACTGGGGCTCGGTGGACATTCTCGCCTTCGCCGGTAAGAACAACGGCAACGGCGGGGCGTACACCCTGTCCTCCAGGCCCGCTATCGCCAGGCCGTTCGGCGTTGGCGACCAGTGGGGAACCGCTATCGGCATGATCCCGGGCCAGGAAGATGGCTATCTGGGCTATCCTGCCGTTCAGAGCATTGGCGCCCGCGCGGCGTTCAACCTGGGCAGCATGAAGCTTGGCGCGAACTGGATCTCCGCCAGCCCCACCTACAACGACAGCAACGTCTACGATCGCGCTGACGTTTACGGCGCTGACCTCGAGATTCCGCTCGGTAGCTGGAAGATGACAGGCGCTTACACGATCAGCGACACCAAGATGGGACCGAGTGGTTCCGCCGATCTCGACGATGACAACGACGCCTGGGAAGCCGGCCTGTGCGGCAATCTGGGCAGCCTGGGCCTCTGGGCCAACTACAAGGACGTCGCGCCGAACTTCTCCGCTCCTGGTGACTGGGGCAGGCTCGGCCGCTGGCAGAACCCTGTGGACATCAAGGGCCCGAGCGTTGGCATGAAGTGGGCGGCCGGCGATCGCTGGAGCCTGTCCGCGAGCGGCTCGTTCTTCGAGTTCGCCGAGGACTCCTTCGCCGAGGTGGATGGCGGCACGTGGGGCTACGGCCCGCTTGACGACTGGAAGGTCGAGACCTACAAGGGCGCCATCAACGTCGCCATCGGCGCGAAGGGCGCTATCGGCCTCGAGGGCGAGTGGGTCAAGTGGAAGCCGACCGGTTCCGGCGGCGACCCGATGGAGACCTACTACACTCTGAGCTACAACCATCTGGTGAGCGACAATGCTAAGCTGCGCCTGCTCTATCAGATCGTTGAGTACAAGGACAAGGATGCCGGTTACCGCAGCCCTTACGGCAGCAGCTACAAGGGTGACGTGGCCGTGGCTCAGGTGTCCATGGACTTCTAGAGTGCCCTGAATCTGCTGACTGGCGGCGCGAGCTGCTGAGAAGCTGATCCGAGCATGACAGGTCTGAGGGGTCCCGGATCTCCTTTTCATCGAGGAGTCTGGGACCCTTTTTTGGCTTTCGGTCGTTCTAACAACATGAAGTCAGTTTTGCAGGAATCCGCTGGCGCGAATCGGGTTTGCGTGCTTTGCCGGCGGTCTAATGCGAGAGACGAAGAGGTAACACAGTGAGCAAGAAGACGAAAGCGATGAGGATTGTGGCCGCGGTGATGGCCGTGGCGGTCGTTGCGGGTATCGGCGCCGTCCAGGTGCGGGCGCTTGATCTCGGCAGCATCATCAAGGTCGGCGGGATCGGTTTCCTCGTGGACCGGTTTGGCCCGCAGATCAACAGCGCCATCAACACCGCGCTCGGAAAGAACAAAGTTGACCCGTACGACGCGACCAAGGTCGTGCCGATTATCAGCATCGGTCGCGGCGGCTACATCGGGGCGGCGCAGGTGCAGGGACCTCAGGATGCGGTGGACACGGTCAAGGCCGTCGGCCAGATCGAGGTCGCATTCGGCAATCGTACATTTCGCATAGAAGCGCTCGTGCCCGTGAACAGCATCAACCCGACGAACATGAGCCGGGTGAAGGGCACCGGCGTGAGCGCGGTGATAGACGTCAAGATATAGCGGCAGGACGCAATCTGTCGAATCCGTCTGCGGGGAGCGCCTTCGGGCGCTCCCTCTCTTTTGGAGTGCGGCACGTCAGTGCCGCTTTTTGTGGCCCCTGGATTGCGTCACGCAAGTGCCGCCTTTTCTGGTCCTCTGGATTGCGTCACGTCAGTGCCGCTTTTACTGTCCCCTGGATTGCGTCACGCAAGTGCCGCTTTTGCTGCCCTCTGGATTGCGTCATGCAAGTGCCGCTCTTACTGTCCCCTGGATTGCGTTACGCAAGTGCCGCTCTTGCTCTCCTCCGGGAGCAAATGCCGCTTTGGCGCAGGGAATCCGGCCCTGCCCGGCCGAACTACTCCTGCAGCAACAGGAGAGGTTTGATTGAGCGTGAGAGATTCCGGGGTTGAGTTTGCCGGGGATGGCGGCGTGTCGAGCATAAGCCTGCCCGTCTCGGGGCGTGTGCTCCGAAGCAGCGGCGGCGACTGGTTGCGCGTTCAGTGGCGAGATGGCGGTTCAGCCAAGTTCAGCGATCTGGCGTGGAAACCTGAACAGGATGGCGTTCTTCGAGGGGCTGTGACCAGGGATCGCGGGCGGGCGCTGGAGGTCCGGGCGGCGCGCTCCGAAGACGCGGACGGCCTCACGCGCCGGGACATCACGCTCACCAACCTGAGCCCGGTTCCTCTGGACGTGTGCGCTGTGCGCCTTCTCGATGTGCGGGAGATGCCGCCCGGCTGGTTCTGTACGCTGCCATTTGGCGGAGGGTGGGCGATCGCGCTGGAGGACTTCCCGGACGGCCGCACCGTTGCTCTTCGCTACCCCGTTCAGGGATCGCTGCAGTGGATCGAACTGTTCTGCGAAAGCGAGGGTATCTCGTTCCAGACCCGCGATCCGGTTCCCTGGCTCAAGGACTTCGAGATCACCCGCGCGAGGCAGGGGCTCTCTGTTTCCGTTGCCCATCGCCACCTCGCAATCGGACAGGGCGAGACGCTGACGCTGCCTCCTGTGCTCCTTGGAGCGCATGCGGGAGACTGGCAGGTGGGCGCTGCGTCGTATGCGGGGTGGCTCAGCGGCGTGATGACGCCTGCCGAAGCGCCGGACTGGCTGCGCAGGTCGCCGGGATGGGCGTGGGTGGGGGGGCGGAACCAGTACTCGGAGAAGCTGGACACCCCGTACCCCGAGTTGCCCGCGCGGTCGGCGGATTTCGCGGCCTCGGGGCTCGAGTGCATCCAGTTCTCGGGGTGGCTGGAGAACGGTCACGACACCCGCTATCCGGACTACGTCGCGGGCGAGAGCTTCGGCGGCGCGCAGGCACTCCGGCAGGCCGCGCGCGACATCCACGCCGCGGGCCGGCGCATGGCGCTCTACACCAACGGCCGCCTGTTCGATCCTCTCTCGGAGACGGCGAAGGAGCATCCCGAATGGAAGTCGTGGGCGGTTGCCGCGCCGGCGGGCCGGACGCTGAAGGAATCCATTGCCGATGAGTTCATCGGGGTCACGACGGACGTCCCGTTGCCGGATTGGGACCCGGACGACGAGATCGCCAAGGAGATCTACGGCCGGGTCGTATTCGCGACCATGTGCCCGTCCGCGCCGGGCTGGCAGCATGAGTACGCCCGCCGACTGGCGCATGCCGCCCGGGAATACGAGGTGGACGGGCTGTATCTGGACCAGGTGCTCGGGGCCGTGGCCGTGCCCTGCTTCTCGCCCGAGCATTCTCACAGCCGCCCGTACGAGTCGTGGCGCGGGTATCACAACCTGCTCCGCCTGGTGCGCGAGCGCGTCAAAGCCGCGCGCCCCGAAGCCTATCTCGCGACCGAAGGCTTCTCCGATATCCTCAGCCAGTACTTCGACCTGGTGCAGTCGCACAACGACTGGCCCGGCCCCTGTCCCGAAGGCGCTTTCGCCTTTCCCGAGATGACGCGGCACGCCGTGCCCTGGCTGATGCAGGCGGCGGGGCCGGTGCGGGAGGGGCAGCTCGAGATGCTCCGGCTTGTCCATGCGGCGGCGAGCGGCATGGATCTCGCCTGTTTCCGCAACCCTCCCGAGGGAGCGTTCTCCGCTGCTATCCGCCTGTTCATGGAGTGGCGCGAGCGGTTCTCGGGCGAGCTGTTCGGAGGCAGGCCGGTTCCGGCGTGGATCGAGGGCTTCCCGGGCAGAAGGGTGACGGCGGTGCTCGGCAGGCGGCTGGTCATCTGTTGCTCGGACATCGCGGGAGAAGGCAAAGCCAGCATGGCCATCCGGGTCGGCACGAGTGGCTGGCGCGTTGCTGACGGCAGGCTGAACTGGGAGTCCGGGTCCGGCAGCGGCATGGTGGACGTCCGTCTTGAAGATGGCGTGATCGGCGCAAGCATCCCGGCGTCTGATATGGCTATCCTGTGGGGAGATGTCGAAAGGATCTGACTTGGACTTCATCAATGAGTTTCGCGACCCGCCGGGTGACTACGGCCCCGTTCCGTTCTGGTTTCTGAACGAGCAGCTGGAAGAAGACCGCCTGCAGTGGCAGGTGCGCGAGATGCGCGACAAGCACGTCTTCGGCGCTGTCATGCACGCCCGCCCCGGCCTCGTGACGCCCTATCTGTCCGAGGAGTGGTTCGAGATGATCGGCCACATCCTCGACGAGTCGTCGCGGCAGGGCATGTTCATGTGGCTCTACGACGAGTACCCGTGGATGAGCGGAATGGCCGAGTACCGCGTGCCCGCCCTGCATCCGGACTACCGCATCCGCGCGCTCGACCGTCTCGAAAAGACGTTCGTCGGTCCCGGCCGGCTCGAGTGGCATTTCGCGCAGGATCTCCCGAAGGGCGCGGGTGATATCATCGCTGCCCTGCATCTGCCCTGCGCTGGCGACGGGCTGCTTGCGCCCGCCCGCGACGTGACGTCCGAGGTCTCGGACGGAGTCCTCGCCCTGCATCTCGATGATGGGCCGCACTACCTGGCGATTCTTTTCGAGCATCTGTCGCACAACCCGTACGGCGACCAGTTCGGGACGCATCCTGTCTCCGACCTGATGAACGAGCAGGCGATGCAGGCTTTTCTCGACCTGACCCACCGCGAGTACGAGCGCCGCTTCCCCGGGCATCTCGGCTCCACCATCACAGCTTCGTTCACCGACGAGCCGCCCTCCGATACCCCGGGCTGGTCCACGCAGTTCCTCGAGCAGTTCCGGCTGCGCAAAGGCTACGACCCTGTGCCGCTTCTGCCCGCGCTCTGGCAGGATTTGGGAGCGCAGACGGGCAAGGTGCGGCTGGACTACTACGACGTAATGGGACAGCTCTACGAGGAGCGCTTCTTCGGCGCAATCGAGAGCTGGTGCGATTCCACCGGTACGGCATCAACGGGGCATCTGCTGCTCGAGGAGACTCTGCCCTTCCACGCCCGCTTCATGGGCGACTACTTCCGCTCCATGCGCCGCCTGCACTATCCGGGCATTGACTACATATTCCCGGGCGCCATTCCGCCCGTCGTCTGCAAGATGGCGGCCTCGGTCGCAAATCTCTATGGCCGCGAGCGCGTCATCAGCGAATGCTTCGCGCTCACCGGGTGGGATTTCACCTTCGAGCGCATGAAATGGATGACCGACTGGCAGCTTGTTCACGGCGTGAACCTGCTCGTGCCGCACGGGTTCTTCTATTCGATCTCCGAAGACGTCCCGATTCCGGAAATACCCGACGATCTCGGCTTTCGCTGGTATGACTGCCCGCCTTCCATGTTCTTCCAGCAGCCGTACTGGGACTACTACAGCGTGTACGCGGACTATCTCCGGCGCGCCTGCTATCTGCTGAGCCAGGGCGAGCACGTCTGCGACATCGCGCTCTACTATCCGATCGAGTCGGTGCAGGCGGAGTACATTCCCACGAAAGAGTACGCCAACCTGCACGCATTCGAGATTCCCGGCACGTGGATGACGGCCGACTACCTCTGGGAGGGAGCGTCCATCGAGCAGACCGACGCGCATTTTCGCGCCGCCGCCAACGGGCTGCGCGAGGGCGGGCTGGACTTCGATGTCGTGGACGATGACTCTCTGCGCGAGGGCGGGGTGCAGGACGGGCATCTTGCCGTACAGCAGAGCAGGCGGTACCGGGCGCTCATCCTCCCCCGGACGCAGTGGATTGCCGTGGACGTGTACCGGGTCATCGAGGCCTTCTGGGAGGAGGGTGGGGTGGTGATCGCTTCGGGCTGCCTGCCCGGGCGCGCCTGTGAAGGGCCCGGGCACGACCGCGTGGTGCAGGCGATCTCCGCGCGCATATTCGGGGACGCCCCTGCGCGCGTTGAGGCGCTGGCAGCTTCCGGCCGCGACAGTGAGATCGCGCCCGACCCTCCCGCGTACTGGCTTTCCCGGCCGGATGAGTCACTGACGCGTCTTCTGCGGTCGCTTGGTTTCGGCGACTTCCACAGCGACTGCCCGGACGTTCACGCGCAGCACCGCCGAATCGGCGGCGCGGACGTGTACTTTCTGGTTCACCACAGCAGCGATCCGTGCCCTCAGGTTCACGTGGCGCTTCGCGGCGCGGGCCAGCCCCTGCTGCTCGACCCTCTCACCGGGGCGGCGCACACTGTGGAGTTCACCGAACGGCCGGGCGAAGATGGCGTGATGCTGCGCCTCTCCTTCGAGCCGCACCAGTCCTGCTTCGTGGTTCTGGGTCCGGAGGCCGACCCTGCCGCCGCCGAGGCCATCCCGATCCCTCCCGTTGACCGCGCGCGCCCACTGTTTCAGATTCCCGGCCCCTGGGATGTGACGCTCGACGGCGGCAGCCGTGACCCGATGCGCGTTCGCGACCTGCCCGCGCGGCCCTCGCTCGACGAGCTTGAGCTTACCCGCCGCTGGGACGATCTGAAGCCGTGGGAGGACCTCGGGCTGGCGCACTTCTCGGGAGGGGTCACGTACGAGACGGTTTTCGACTTCGGATCAGACCCTCCCGATGACGTCTGGCTCGACCTCGGGGAGGCCGGCATCGCGGCGGAGGTCCACCTGAACGATGTCGCGCTTGGCGTCGCGCTGTGGCGGCCGTACCGGTTCCGCGTCAGCGGCGCGCTGAAGCAGGGCGAGAACAGGCTCAGAGTCCGGGTCGTGAACACGCTCGCGAACTCGATCGCGGCGACCTACGGGGCGGCCGGGGCGGCGACATCCGCCGCCCCGCACCACATCGAGAGCTACGCGCGCTTTGCCCCGGGCAGGCTTCGCTCCGGGCTGATCGGCCCGGTCACTCTGCTCGCGCTCTAGTTCGCGCTCACGCTTCGGCGCAGCCGAGTGCCGTTTCGACGCTGCGCCGCGCGCACTCCGAAATCGCGATGGGGTGGAAGCCCGGAATCGCCGCGTACAGCGTGTCGTTCAGCGGCGCAATCCACTTCTCCGGCAGCCTGCCGTAGCCGTACGCCGCGCCCCAGAGCGAACCCGCCGTCGCCCCGTTGCAGTCCGTGTCCCACCCGCCGGTCACGGCGGCGACAATCGTCTTCTCGAAGTCGTCTCCGCCGAACGCGATGGCGGCGGCAACGAGCGCGGCGTTGTTGTTCGTGTGAACGCCGTCGTAATGTCCCCACCTCTTCCAGAGTTCGTCGTGCAGCTCGTCCAAATCGCCCGCCCGCTTGCCGAGGGCGATCGCCTCGCTGACGTCTTTCGCAAGGCGGCTTGTGGACGGAATGCACTGGAGACCCTGCTCCAGCGCCGCCAGAGCGTCCTCGCACGCGAAAGCGGCGGCGATGGCCGACGCAAAGAGCATTTCGCCGTAGATGCCGTTCTTCACGTGAGACAGCGCGGCGTCGCGATAGCCGAACTCGGCCCCGAGAGCTGCCTGCCCCGCCGCGCCGTACGCCCAGCCGTCCGCGCGAATCTGCGCCCCGATCCACTCGCGGAACGGGTTCCGGTGCGTTCGGACGTAGTCCAGCGCGCCGTCGTCCAGCGGCCCCTGCTCCAGCGTGTTCGCGAGATTCCGATACGCCGCGCGCTCCGCGGTGAACGTCTGGCCGATGGGAAGGACGTTCCACCACGCGTGCGCCACGTCCACCGTCGTGAAAGCGGCGCCCTTCTGCTCCAGCACGTGCAGTCCCAGCACCGTGTAACGGATGTCGTCGTCCGTCTCCATAAAGCGGATGTGCTCGCGCTGAGAGTCCGGGCAGCGGACCTCATACCCCTCGATCACTCCGGCGTCGGGCACATAGAAGTCCAGAGGCCAGGCCCCCGCGCCCTTCAGATAGATGCGGATTCCCTGCCACCCCGAAACTCCTTCGCGATAGTTCATGTACGGCCCGCACTCGAGCGGCTTGCCGAGTGCGCAGGCGGCGCACCGTCCAAACCACGCGCCCCGCATCCGGTCGAGCAGAACTCCGCCGTCCATCTCCGAAGCCCGCACGCCCGCCTGACCGGCCCCAAGCATCGGGCTCAGACTCACGATGGTCTCCCAGTCGCTCGGCTCGTCGAATGGGAAGTCTGGCGATACACTCAGCCGCATCAGCGCGTCATAGGCGGCCTCAATCTCGGCGAGGGGGGCTTGCTCGGTTACTGCGCCGACAACGGCGTCCACCGCCCCGCCGTCCACGCCCTCTTCCTTCCGCTGCCGTCCCTCTTGCCTCAGAAGCGAAAACATCCAGGTGCTCAGACTCATCTCTCTTGGTTACCCTTCTCCGTCTCAATCCTCATCCGCAGCGTCGCCCGAGCGCCAATGCTGCCCCGGGCGCTCTGCGCCGAAATCTCAAGCGGGCGCACGGCCCCTCCGTCCGCATCGCACACCCACGCCCCGCTCACACGAACCCCCGGGAGGTTCAGGTTCAGCATGAACTCCTGCGCCCCGTCCGTCACGTTCCACAAAAGAACAATAGCGGCCTTCCCCGTCTCCGCCGGACGCACGTCAAACGCGAAGACTCCTTCGCCCCGAACCTCGAAGCATCCCGCCCTGGCCGGGGCCTCCGTCTCCTCGCCGCCGCTCCCGCCGGTAAAGACGGCCCGCAAGGGGCTCGCGGCTTCCCATCCGAACCGCGTTGCCTCGTCAGCGTCGCCGCCCAGCACCGCCAGCCGGTAGCGGAACCTCAGCGGCCCGTGCGCTGAAGCGGGGAAGTTCGTCGTCCAGTAATTGTTGTACAGCCAGCTCATAACGAGCCCGCCGTGAGGCGGAAGCTCGGAGAGCCATTTGCCCGTGTTGATCCCGCCAATCTGAAGCATCGGGGCATCGGGAACGGCCAGCGCAACAGACGCGTCCTTGCCGCCCGCGCGCACCCACGACGCCGCGGTGTACCAGTCGCGGGCGCATCCCGGAAGCTGCTCGCGCTCCGCCGTGAACCAGGTCAGCGGCTTATCCAGCGAAACCTCCCAGCCCTCCTCGGCGGCAAGCGGAAACGCCAGGTAGAACGCCTCGGGCTCGCGGGACGGCAGCTTGTCCATCTCCAGCAGCACTTCGGCGAAACCGAGTTCGCGGAACAGCCGCACGCGCTGTTCCAGCCGTGTGACGCCCGGAAGCTCTCCCCGCCGCACGGTCTCGCAGAAGACAGGCCCCGCGTCCGCATGCGTCAGTTTCCAGTCCGCCTGCGTCCTGTCGAAAGCCTGCCGCGCAAAACCCCGGTTCGCGCGTCCGATCTCGAGTGCAACGCGTCCCTGATGCGGGCGCTCGTGGATGACGTCCAGCGCGTCCCACCCGCCGCGCGCCAGCGCCTCGCGGCCCGTCGGGATGTGCCTCAGCGACTCGATGGTTCCGGTGAGCGGGTGAAACCGGCACTCGAAAGCGTCGGTGCCGAGCGCCTCCTGCCGCGACCAGTAGTAGTTCTCGCTCTCCGGCCGGCAGCGGTCGCGCGAGACGTCCCACGCCTGCGCGGGCTCGATCGCATAGACCGAATATCCGCAGGCGGGCACGTCGGCGGCGAAGACAATGTCAACGGCGCCTTCCGATTCTCCCACGAGCTGATGCGGCGCCGTGCGTCCGCCGGGACCAATCAGCCGGAGGTCGCGTCCGTTCGGCAGCCGGGTAACGTCAACCCGGGCCTGCACGATATCGCGCCGGTCCCAGGCGTCCGGGTTCAGAACAACCAGTGCCGGGCCCGGCACTCCTGTGAGAGCCGGATGCGCAATCGCGTCGTCCCAGAGCCGCGCGCTGCGCACCGATGCTCTATAGGCGTGCGACGCCTTGCTTGCCCACTGGGCAAGCGAAAGGGGGCTCCACGGCTTGCTGACGCTGGCGGCTGCCCCGAAAGTGTGCTCATCAAACGTCGCGGCTTCTCGCAGGCAGGCGTCCAGCGCGGCGGCCTTCTCCGGGGCGCGGCTGTCTCCGGCGAGCCCTCGCAGAGCCCACACTGTGTCGGCTGCCCTCAGAGTCTGCTGCGAGGCCCGGTTCATCGCGACCTCACGCGGAGCCGTCGCGTTCCCGTCGGCCCACCAGTCGGTCCAGTCGCCGCGCCATACCGGCGCCGGATGCTCCGGCAGTTCGCGTTCCAGCGCTTCGAAAAAGTCGCAGAGAGTCGCCGTCCTCAGAACAGGCGAAGCATACCGCTGGTTCCAGTCCCGCGCAATCTCACACGCAGTCAGTCTCGGACCGCAGTTGTCCGCGTACAACCCCGAGTGCTGCAGGTTCACGCTGCAGTACGGGTAGCCGTCGTCAACCAGCCCCTGCAGATGCCGGGGCAGACGTTCCTCCATAACAGGTAGGCCTTCGTGCGCCCCCAGCGCGTTGCCCGCATGATAGTGCAGGCCGTTCCAGACCAGCACGCGGCTGCCGTCCGGCGACTCCCACCAGAACGGGCGCGGGCAGGGCTCGGGCATGCCTCCGCGATAGCCGTTGATTGCAGTAGCGAAGCGCTCGATTCCCGCCTCGCGCAGAAGCTGCGGCAGGCTCCAGCTCCAGCCGTTCACATCGCAGTTCAGAGCCGTTCGCGCGGGGGCTTCCAGCGCCCGGGCCACCTTTCGGGCCCACTCCAGCGACCGCGCCCATTCCGCATGCGAGCACATCTCCGTGAACTGCCACCAGAGCCCGGTCATCTCCACCGTGCCCTCGCGGATGAGTTCTTTCAGCGCCTGCACCTGCTCCGGCGGCGCGCTCTCCAGAAACCGCTCCACGGCCCATGCCGACTCGCACACCCACCGCAGGCGCGCCTCGTCCGGCCAGTCCCGCGTCTGCCGCGCAAGCTCAATCACTTCGTCCAGAAAGCCCGCCTGCCCGCGTGTGGTGTCTTCCTGGAGATCCGTGTAGCCGAGGTCGGTGTGGCTGTGCTGAATCAGATGCACCATCCACGGCCGGACCGGCTCGAGACGGGCCTCGGCGTGCTCGGCCGCGCCGTCCGCTCGCACTTCGAAGGTTACGCTGGCGGCTTCAGGATGGTATGGAGCCCGGACGAGCCAGCACCCTTCCCCCGCCGCGCATGGGCCGAAGGTGTGCGCCGCGCCGCCAGCGGCGGCAATCCGCACCTCCCGAACCGGGTTCGGCAGAACCTGCGACACGCGGCAGATCCGTTCCAGCCGTCCGCCTTCGCCGCGCGCCACAAGCTGGAGAGGCTCAATCTTCGGCAACGTTCACCCCCACGGACCGGGTCGCGCCGCGGCCCATCGGACGGTTCGCCCACTCGGGATGCTGCCGCACAAACTCGCTGGCCGCCCACGCCATCTCCTCCAGAGTCACGAACTTGAACTGCTCGCCGCCCAGAAGCTCAGTCACCTTCAGATAGTCCGACGGAGCGAATCCGTCCTGCGCGGACGTGTTCCCGCGCGCGTTCGGCACGGCGAAGACCGTCAGAAACACCGGCCGGCAGACGGCGTCCGCCGCGGCCGCGCGAATCGCTTCGGCCATGTCCTCCGGCGTCTTCTCGCTCGCGAAGTAGTGCAGCCTTCCGTCGCGCAGAATCACCGGCGTCCCGGCTTCGGTCATCTTCACCTGAAGCGGCCCGGCGGGCATCACGAAGGCCTTCGTATGCGGGCTCAGCCGGGCGTACGTTTCGTACACCGGCCTCGAGAAGTAGATCCAGCAGTCCATCACCTGCAGGTCGCTGCGCCGCATATACTCGTCCGTCTCGCGGAAGAACTCCTCCGGTTCGGGCATCCAGTTCGGATACGTGTAGCCCGCGCCCGAGCAGCCGCAGTAAAAGTAGTCCTTCTCGCTCATCGAGCTGAAGTAGTACTCCGCCATCCCCGGCGCGATGTCGAGCATCCTCGGCTGGAAACCCCAGTTGACCGGCACCTTGCCCCGGTCCGGGTCGTGCCACGCGCCTCCCTGAAACACCGTGTGGATCTTCATCGCGTCGCCTTCGGTGGTCAGAAAAGCGACATACACCTTGTCTTCCAGCGTGAACGGCTCTTTCGGGTGCGACTTCTGCCGGAACTCCGCCCTGTCTGCCCGCACCTGCGCGTGGAAGCTCAGGTTCGGCGCCTCGGCGCACATTATATAGTTGCTGTTCATCGAGGCCATCCGGCAGTAGTCGTCTTCGGGCTCGCCCCAGCCGTAGATGCCGCAGTTCGGGCCCAGCCTGCCCTGAATCCGCCAGATGCGGCCTGCGTCCTCCCGGAACGCCTCCACCGTGCTGCACCGGTAGATGAACGCCTTCCTCGCCACCGCCAGGTCGAGCGCGTCAATGGACATCCCCGACCAGAGCCGGTCCACGCTGTACGCCATCCCGGGCGCGCAGCGGGGCATCAGTTCTTCGATTGCGTAGTCCAGCGGCGCGAACTCGTCCGTCCACCGCCCGCGCAGATCGTGCTTGACCTCCGCGTCAAGCTTCGCCGCCATCTCCGGCGACACCGGCAACAGGTCCTCCAGCCCCGCCAGCATGCAGGCGACATACAGCGATTGCTCCACCGCCGGGTCGTGTATGACCAGCCCCCGGAAATCGTCCCCGAACCGCTCGATGACCGCCCACATGTCCGGCAGGGTCTCAAACTCCAGCCCCTTGTGCGCGGCGTAGTAGTCCCGCCAGGCAGCATCCGCCGGAGGCCAGTTCCAGAACTGCGTGTCGTACATCAGCCGGGGGCCCCGCCTGTTCACGAGTCCCTCCAGCGCGAGCATCGTGACGACGTTCTTCCAGCCGTTGTCCGGCATCCGGCTGTGACCCTTGTCCGGGTCGTCCCTGCCGTGCGACGGCTTCTCGACCTTCACGGACTTGTCAATCAGGCTGTGAACGTCGAACCAGACCGCTGTGTCCGTCATTTTCGCGCCGCCAGCTCTTTGAACGCCTGCGCAATCGGCCGCGGCTTCAGTTCCCGGTCGGCCAGTCCGTACTGCTGTGTCCCCTCGATCGGGAGGTCTGTCACGCACAGGTAGTTCGCCAGCGTCACGTAGCTGTACTCGGGGCTTGCGAGCTTGGTCAGTACGTCGCGCAGCTTCTTCGCCGCATCCTCGCCCTTCGAGTCCGACCAGCCATACTCGGTGATCCAGAGACCCTTCGCGCCGTCGCCGTTCTCTTTCATGACGCGGTAGGTGTCCGATACCGCCTGCCAGTGCAGGGGCTCGCCGTAAGGATGGATCGAGACGGCGTCGAAGCAGCCCTTGCCGCCCGACTGGTAGATGCCTTCGATATACTTGTAGCCTTCCTTCACGCCTTCGTGATAGTCCAGCGCCCCCGCCGCCACAATGCACTTCGGGTTGCCTTCCTTCAGCGACTCGTACGCGATCTTCAGCCACTTCGTGTACACCGCGAACTGGTCGCCGTTCGCGCACCCGTCCTTCACCCACGAGCAGCCGTTCGGTTCATTCCAGAACTGGAACATGTCCACGCGCCCCTTGTAGCGCGCCGCAACCTTGCGGCAGTAGTCCCGGAACTCCTTTTCGCATTCGTCGCGGGGCGGGTTGCGGTATCCCAGCTTCGGATCGGTGCCCTTCGGCAGCGCCCATCCGGGAGTGTTCCCGATGTAGCCGAACTGCTTCAGCCCGCGCTTCTGCGCAGCTTCCACCGCGTGGTCCGGATACGACCAGTCCCACTTGCCCGGCTCCTTCTCGCGGTCCACCCAGTCGAACGAAGCCGATGTCACCGTCCCGCCAAGGCTCTTGAGGAGGTCCATCTGCTTCTCCTCGTAGTCCCACGGGCGATTCAGCCACATCCCCCAGATCATTCCCGCCCCGTAGAGAAGCGGCCTCTTTCGGCTTTCGGTCTTCTTCATCTCAGCGCTCCAGCTCCGCGTCTGCGAGAGCCCCGTCAGCACCGCGGCGCCAGCCGCGGCGGAACCCTTCAGAAAGTCTCGTCTGTCCATGTGTTTCCTCACTTCGGCTTGAGCCTCACCCAGAACTTCTGGCCGAACCGCGTGCGCGCGTCCGCCAGAAACGTGATCAGCACCTTTGTCTCCTCTTTCAGACCGGCCGGGTATATCTCCACGTTCCCGAGCGTCGCCGATCTGTGCCTGCTCAGCGGGCCGGGCAGAGGGTTGACAACGTACGTGTCGCTCTCGGCCACAATGTACACCGACCCCGGCGGCGCGTCATGTCCGGGCTGCGTCACCCATCTCGCCTCGCCGAGGTTAGTGACCCGCAGGCGGGCGATCACGGGCTTGCGCGCGGTAACCGTCACGCTGCCGCCGCTGACGGGTTTCACCCACTTCCCGGCGGCGTCCAGAACCTCCACGCTGTCGAAGAACCCGTCCAGGTATTTTGCCGGATTGTCACCGTTCCAGTCGTTGTTGCCCACCGCCAGGGCGGGACAGGTCTCAGATGTCGTTGCCGTTCCGCCCGTCTTCAGTCCGGGCGTCAGCCCCCGGCGGATGGCGTCCCAGAACTCATCCTTCACTTTGTCGTATATGCCCGCGATGCCGTCCGGGTGCTCGTCGCGGTCGAACTCTATCCAGCTGTCAATCGCCTGCGCGGGCGGGCTGTTCAGGAAGGCTTCGGCGTTATCTCTTATGACGGCCGAGACGGGACGGTCGCTTCCATCCGGGTTGATGATCCCGTAGTCGCTGTTCTCCCCGTACCTGAAGCCGCCGGGATACCACCAGTAGAATACTCCGTCGTATCCGCTTGCCGTCATCATTCTGTAGAAGTCGCGGAAGTACTGCGCCTGGAACTCCAGCCTGCCGGGGTCCGTCCGCTTCGCGCCCGCATCCCACGAACTCACGCCCATCTCCGCCCACATCACGGGCTTGCCCGGCGCCGCCCACCGGATGTACTCGAACTCGAACCAGCCCCTCTTCACCCTGTCCCAGTCGCCGATGCGGCCGTAGGCTTCCGGTTCGATGATGTCCACCGCCGCCGCCAGATACGGGAAGTCGTACGGAATCCGTCCGTCCCAGCGATAGTCCGGGTTGCCCGCCTCCGCCATCCGGAAGCTCACCAGATGGTTCGGGTCCAGTCCGCGTACCAGCGCCCGCGCCCTGCTGTACTTCTCGTAGAGCAGCGTATCGAGGAACCTGCGATACGCCGCGGTCATCTTCCGCCACGGGCCGTCGGTGTCAATCATGTGCGGAAGCGGATTCGTCAGCGCGCCCTTGCTGTCGCGCACAGCGGGCACGCCCCAGTCCTTCTCCGCGTTCTCCACGCTCCTGTAGCGCTGGACGATCCACTCCTCCCAGGCGGCGTCCCATATCCTCCGGTCCTCGTGCGTGTTGAACATCGGCTCCCACGCCAGGTCGTAGGCGAACAGCGTGTCGTCGTCCCACAGCCTGTAGTAGCGGATAATCTTGCTGATCTCGGGCCACAGGAAGTCCATCGGAGTCCCTGGCCGCAGCGACAGGTTGGCCTTCAGCCCCAGCTCGCGGAGCTGCCGCAGCAGGTCGAGCAGGTTCTGGTCCTCCGTCATTCCGCTGTATATGAAGATGCTGACCGAATTGAGGCCGAGGTCCTTCACATGCTCCAGATCGCGCCGGATCACCTCCGGGTCGTACGACCGCGCGCCGACCCAGTGCTCGAAGTACTCCCCGTCTTCCGTGCCGATGCCCGACGACGGCATGTAGTTGACGCCGTGGGCCCTCCACCTCTTGCCGTTCAGCACGAACTCGCCGTTGACGGACTTCACGAAATGCTTCACCTTGGCCGGCCTGTACACGTGCACTTCGTGCGACACCCGGTCAATCACCCGCTCGCCGTCCAGCATCTCGGCGGTCACCGTATAGCCGTTCTCGGGCCACGCCGCCGGTTTCCACGCGGACGAGACCGGCTTTGTCTCGCCGGGCAACAGGTCCACCGTCCACGTCCGCGTCGCGACGGGCGGGGCGTTCCCGGCAGCCACGCTCACGCGCAGAGTCACGCCCTTGCGCTCCATCGCGCCCACGTTAGCGGCCCTCACCCCCAGCTTCAGTTCCTGACCCTCGAAGTAGGTGTAGAAATTCGCTCCGCCGTCCAGAATGAACAGCCCGTCGCGCATCCGCCCGGCGCAACCCCGTATCAGCGCCAGCGCCCCGGGCTCGCCGTACCACTTCGGATCCCCGATGCCGAAGGAGGTCCAGACACCGCCCTTGCACGGTCCGGATGCGCGCACGGTCATGGCCGCGGGCGCTCCGCGCCACTCGCCCGCGCCAGTGCGCGCTTCCAGAAGAGGAATCCAGCGCCAGTCGCGCCCTTTCGCGAAGCCCCCTCCGCGCGGGCGAGGGTGGACGCTGCGCACAACAGCAGGCACGGGGAACTCAGCAACCGCCGCAATCGCCTGATCGCTTCTCGTCGAAAGCGCCTCCGCTCCCGTCACGTCGAACAGCTTGTACGAGGGTGAGAGCGTGTCCAGAGCAGGCGGGGCGAACGAATCCACCACCTCCTGATAGTCCGGGGTCATCTTCGCCGTGCCCACCGGCCCCACCCAGTACTCATGGTCGCCCCCCAGAGTCCCCGTGTGCGTGAACGCCAGCCCGAACGTCAGTTGGCGGGCATTTTGCGGCTTGAACGAATCTCCGCGTCCTCCCCGCTCGGGGACGCTGGTCCAGTAACGGAAGTCCCGCGGCGCAAGCACGAACCTCCGCCATTCCCGCGAGAGGGGTATCACTGCAATCCACCGCGAGCCGTCCCGCTCGGTCCACTCGACCGAGAGCAGCGACGTCCGCGGGCCGCCCTTTGCCGAGAACACCGTGAGCGTGTGGCCTTCGGCGAAGGGCGCTTCCAGCGCGGGCGAACGAAACGTCTCCCATCCGTCCAGGCCGCTCATCTGCACATGCAGCGCGCTGGTTCCCCGCGCCGGGCCTTGCGCCGCGGCCTCGTAGAGCGTCTTCCGCTCGCCCGGATTGGATGTGCGCTCCCAGCGCTTCACCTCCTCCGCCGAAAACTGCGCCACCGGATGCTCCAGCGGCTGCCCGGCGGCCTGCTTCTGGTACTCGTCCCTGTCCGTCCACTTGCCGCCGTGCCTGATGAGCGCCTGCTGCCAGAGGGGGGCATTCAGCGCCAGGATGTCGCCCCCTTTGCGCGCGAAGCTCTCGAGCGCCGGGGCCGCGGCGCCGGGCAGAACCGCCCCGTTCGGCAGAACGAGCAGGTCAAAA
>Ga0255342_1001346_pt1 | contig 35340 bp, 30 predicted proteins | sample wastewater_treat_3_FD_192416 | JGI IMG/M metagenome (GOLD analysis project Ga0255342, IMG submission 192416) | Wastewater microbial communities from Lulu Island WWTP, Vancouver, Canada - plant14 | ecosystem: Engineered > WWTP > Wastewater > Unclassified | place: Canada: Vancouver, British...
ACTTAGTATTTTTTCTATGTCTATTGCAATTATGCAGTATGTGTTTTTGCTTATTGCCAAGACTAAATTGCACTGGTACCTACTTCCTTTAATGCCTCTTTTTGCTTTAGTAATTGGATCTGCATTTTATGTTATTCACAATTGGATTATAAATTTAAAATATAAGACTTCTAAAATTTATATTTTAATTATTGTAGCTTATATTGCAGTTTTCTCTATCCCATACAAGCGTATTGTGAAGCATATCTATCGTCCAAAGGAAGATCCTTTGTATCAGGCATATTATTCTCGTTCTGAACTAATGAAAAGTTTATTGAAAGGCAATATTGTTGTAAATGATACTATAAACTATATAAATGGCGACTACGACCAAAGTTCTATGTTTTACTTTTATGCAATGAGTCATTATGATATTCATAATCAGAGAAAAAACATTGAAGATTTAAAACTTGGAGATCTTGTTCAGATAAATGAAATTGAAACAGACGAAAAAATTATGGAAAGATTTGAATACGAAGTGCTTCACTTTAAAATTCAAAGTAAAATAGTTCGCTTAACTAAAATATTAGAAACTCAAAACATGTAATTATTATGGAAATATCTGTTGTTGTCCCAATTTACAATGAAGAAGGTAATATTCCTCAAATGTATGAAAGGCTAACTAAAGTTTTGAAAGAAATATGCTCATCATATGAGATTATTTTTGTTAATGATTTTTCAAAAGATAATTCTCTGTCAATAATTAAAGACTTATCTAAAAAGGATAATTCAGTTCAGTATGTTAGTTTTAGTCGTAATTTTGGGCATCAAGTAGCTGTTTCGGCAGGATTAGACTATTCCAAAGGCGATGCAGTAGCAATTATAGATGGAGATCTTCAAGATCCTCCTGAATTAATTAAAGAAATGTATGCAAAATACAAAGAAGGTTATAAGGTAGTTTATGCTAAAAGAAGTGCAAGAAAAGGAGTGAATATATTTAAAAAAGCAGCATATAAATTATTCTATAGAATATTGGACAAACTCACAGATGTAAAAATACCTTTAGATACTGGCGATTTCCGTTTAATAGATAGAGTGATTATTAATCATCTTAAACAAATGCCAGAAAGAAATAAGTTTCTTAGAGGTCAAATAGCTTGGATAGGGTACAAACAAACATGTGTAGAATATGTTAGAGACCCTCGCTTTAGTGGAAAAACAGGCTATTCTTTTAGTAAACTAATGAAACTTGCAATTGATGGCATCACAGGTTTTTCTTCACGACCTTTGAAATTTGCAAGCAATATGGGAATTGTTGTTTCTGTATTTTCTTTCTGTATTATTGTTTACGCATTAATATCTCATTATCTTTTGCATACTCCACCACTTAGAGGCTGGACTTCAGTGATTATTTCTGTTTCGTTTATTGGAGGAGTGCAACTAATAACAATAGGAATAATTGGCGAATATATTAGTAGAATAAATAATGATGTGAGGAAACGTCCTCTTTATATAGTAGAAGAAAGCTCAGGAGAAGAAAATAAAAGTTTTTAGTTTTTAGTTTTTAGTTTTTAGTTTTTAGTGTTGAGTTAAACTTTAAAAACTTTTATTTTTCTTACAATTTCTAAAATTTCTAAATTCGAGCGAGCATCTTGTGCGTTAGAGTGTGTTGGTGTGGGTTGTACGTGTGTACAAAACAAGACTCTCAAAGGTTTGCCCGCAAGGGCAACGCAACTTTTAACTTTTAATGGAAGTAATTCTTAATTATCGGGTGTCGAGCGAAGTCGAGACACAATTCTTAATTCTTAATTTAATTCTATCTATTTGCTAATAATCGAAAATTTAATGTATTTTTGCAATAAAAATTCAAAAATTTTAAAATTATATGGATTATATTGGATTAAGTGACTTAGAAATTCAGAGAAGAGAATCGTTAAAAGAACTTCGTAATTTAGGAATTGACCCATACCCAGCAGCAGAATATCATGTAGATATTTACTCAACAGATATTTTAGAAACATTTTCTGATGAAAATATGCCAGAAAATTTAAAATCTGTTTCTCTTGCTGGAAGAATTATGTCTCGGCGTATTATGGGAAATGCTTCTTTTGCTGAATTACAAGATAGTAAAGGAAGAATTCAGCTTTATTTTAAACGTGATGATGTTTGCCCTGGTGAAGATAAAACAATGTATAATGTTGTGTTTAAACGCTTGCTTGACATTGGCGATATTATCGGTGTTAAAGGCTATGTTTTTAGAACTCAAATGGGCGAAATTTCTGTTCATGTTAAAGAATTTACTGTTTTAACTAAGGCTTTACGTCCACTTCCTATAGTGAAAGAAAAAGACGGACATGTTTTTGATGCCGTAACAGATTTAGAAATGCGTTATCGTCAACGTTATGTTGATTTGATTATAAATCCTCATGTGAAAGATGTGTTTGTAAAAAGAACAAAAATAGTAAACACAATGCGTGAGTTTTTTAATTCAAAAGGATATTTAGAAGTTGAAACACCAATATTACAGCCAATTCCCGGTGGAGCAGCTGCTCGTCCTTTTGTTACTCATCATAATGCTTTAAATATTCCTCTTTACCTAAGAATTGCTAACGAACTTTATTTGAAAAAACTTATAGTAGGTGGTTTTGATGGAGTTTATGAATTTGCAAAAGATTTCCGTAACGAAGGAATGGACAGAACTCATAATCCAGAATTTACAGTATTGGAAATTTACGTTGCTTATAAAGACTATATATGGATGATGGAATTTACTGAAGAAATGGTCGAAAGAGTTGCTATAGCACTGCATGGAACTACTAAAGTACAATTAGGAGATAGAATAATTGACTATAAAACTCCATTTGCGAGAGTTAGTATGTATGATGCCATTAAAAAATATACAGGCTACGACATAGCTGGCAAATCTGAAGATGAACTAAGACAAATTTGCAAAGAATTAGATATAGAAATTGACGACACAATGGGTAAAGGCAAATTAATTGATGCTATTTTTGGAGAAAAATGTGAAGACCATTTTATTCAACCTACTTTTATCACTGATTATCCAATAGAAATGTCGCCACTAACAAAAAAACATCGCTCAATTCCTGGCTTAACCGAAAGATTTGAACTTATAGTTAACGGTAAAGAACTTGCAAATTCTTATTCTGAGTTAAATGATCCAATAGACCAAAAAGAAAGATTTGAAGACCAACTTAAACTTAGCGAAAAAGGCGATGATGAAGCAATGTTTATTGATAGAGATTTTTTACGAGCTTTAGAATATGGAATGCCACCAACCGCAGGAATGGGAATCGGAATTGATAGATTAACAATGTTTATGACTAATAGTCCATCAATTCAAGATGTTTTGTTTTTCCCACAAATGAAACCTGAGAAAAAGGCAGAAATTTTTAATGAATCTGTTTTTGTTGAAAAAGGCATACCAGAAGAATGGGCAAAAATATTATACAAATCAGGCTTTACTTCTTTGGCTCAGCTAAAAGAAGCTAATGTAGGAAAATTGCATCAAATACTGTGCGGTTGGAATAAAAAACATAAACTTGGCTTGCAAAATCCAACACCTGAGCAAGTTAAGGAATGGACTAACTTCTAATGTTTAAACTCAAAAATATACTAGTTTTGTTTGCAGTACTTGTTTTTAGTACTGCAAATTTGTTTTCAGAAAACTATATAATAAAATCAATAGATATACAAACCGATTTTGCAATCGTAGAAGGCATTAATACAAAAATTAGTTTGGTAGCTAAAGATAGCCTTGGAAATATTGCAGATATCAACTGTGTGCGAGAAATCAAATTAAATAATAAAGTATTTAACATAGTTTTTGTTGATGGAATTGCAGAATTTGAGTATATTTTTAATGAGAAAACAGATTTAAACATTCAGTGCGAGGGGATAGAAGCAAGCAAAACTATAAAGCCAATTCCTCTTTGGATGTCAATTATCCCACCATTGATTGCAATATTGTTTGCTTTAATTTTTAAAGAAGTTTTTTCTGCTTTATTCATAGGTTTGTTTAGTGGGACTTTTATAATTTGGATATATTCTGGCACAAATGTTATCCTTTCAATTTTTAAAGCAATACTTACAATTCCTGATACTTATGTCTTGCGTGCTCTTTTTAAAACCGAGCATTTGTCTATAATCATTTTTTCTATGTTAATTGGTGCTACTGTGCAGATTATTACAAAAAATGGTGGAATGAAAGCAGTGATAAATATTTTATCTCGGCGTGCTAATAATCCTCGCTCAGGGCAGTTTGTTACTTGGTTGTTAGGTTTAGTAATATTTTTTGATGACTACGCAAATACTTTAGTAGTAGGAAATACAATGCGTCCAGTAACGGATAAACTTAAAATTTCGCGAGAAAAATTAGCTTATATTGTTGATAGCACCGCAGCACCTGTGGCTTCTATTGCTTTTGTTACAACATGGATAGGAGCAGAACTTTCATATATTCAAAATTCTATCACTCAACTTGGATTAAATGAGAGTGCTTATAATATCTTTTTCTCAAGTCTTAAATATTCTTTTTATCCAATTTTAACTCTAATTTTTATACTGATTTTAATTTATGCAGGCAGAGATTATGGTCCAATGCTAACCGCAGAAAGACGAGCAAGAGAAAAAGGTGTTACAGCAGCTGATATGGAACAAAAACTGCAAACAGATTTAAAAGAAATGGAAGTTTCTGACCATATTAAACCAAACATTTACAACGCTATTATTCCTATTGCAATTATTATTTTTGGAACTATTGCAGGTCTTTTTTATACAGGTTGGAATCCTGCTGTTTGGGAAAATAAATCTATAGGATTTATAACAAAAATTTCGGAAACAATAGGAGCTTCAGATTCTTATAAAGCTCTGATTTGGGGTTCTTTAGGAGGATTGATTTCTGCAATGTTCTTGAGTTTAAGTAAGAAAAAACTTGGCTTGCAAAACACAATGGATAGCATGATTAATGGCTTTAAAGCTATGTTGTCGGCAATTGTAATTTTAATTTTGGCATGGTCGCTTGCTGCCCTAATTTCAGATTTACATACTGCTGAATTTATTACATCAGCAATACAATCTGCAAATATGAGTCCATATCTTTTACCTGTTTTAAGTTTTGTTATTTCTGCTCTAATGTCGTTTAGCACAGGCACATCGTGGGGAACAATGGCAATAATGTATCCTTTGGTTTTACCAGCAACATGGTTTTTATGCCAAGAAACAGGAATGGATTACAATGCAAGTTTAATGCTTTTTTCTCATGTTGTATCAACCGTTATTGCAGGTTCGGTATTTGGCGACCATTGCTCACCAATTTCAGATACAACAATTTTAAGCTCTTTGGCTTCTTCTTGTAATCATATTCAACATGTTAGAACTCAATTGCCTTATGCATTGACAGTTGCTGTAGTTGGTTTAGTTTTTGGTACTCTACCAGTGGCATATGGACTAAGTCCTTGGATCGCATATCCGATTTTAATTGGAGTTTGCTTTTTAATTATTAGATTTTTTGGCAAAAAAGTTGAGCCAGTTAAGCAATAGTAATCTTGCTGAATAGAAAACTTCGCTTGCCTAACCGTCTCATACGTTTACTTCCAACTTTCAAAGTTCGTTAACACTTCTGACGCTCGCTCAGATTTGTGCGTGAAAGTTTGAGCTAGTAGGTAAGCAAGTGCAGGTTGTCCGTAGGACAACATAAGACCATCAAAAGTTTGTCCGTAGGACAACATGTGATTAACCGTAGGCGCAGCCTGCGGTAGTTAAACCCTCGAAAGCTTTGCCCGCAAGGGCAACACAATACTTTCAACTAAATCCGAGTGAGCAGAGTGAGCTTGCGAACTCTGCGAAGCAATAGACGCGTCAGCCTCTTTTAACTTTAGACTTTTAACTTTTACCTGAATTTTGGCAACACAATAAACTCAATTAAAAGTTCAAAAGTTTTTAAAGTTCGTAAAGTTAAATCCGTTCGAACAATTGACTAAAAACTCAACACTCAACACTAAAAACTCTTTCGACTTTCAACTTTTAACTTTTAACTAATAATATAGGGTGGCACAACATTCAAACATAAAATGTTGAAAAAAATAAAAAACTTAAAATAAATCTTTTAAAACTTTTTTCTCATTTTCCCAATTTAATTCTTCTCTTGCTTTAATGCAGTTTTGGTGGAAATTGTTTAAAACTTGCTCATTATCAAGTAGTTCGTTTATTGTTTTTGCCAAAGTTTTTTCGTCAGAAATTTTTGAGGAAATGCCAACTTTATAATTATCAACAATATTTTTCATTTCAGGAAAATTTGAACATATCACAGGCACACCAGCTTGTATGTAATCAAAAATTTTATTTGGAAGAGCATAATAATAATTCAAACTTTTACCTTGTTCTAATGAAAGTCCAAGTTTTGCTCTTTGTGTTTGTTCAAATAAGTCGTTGAAGTTTAGTTTGCCAGTAAATTCAACTTTAGATTCTAAGTTTAAGTCTTTGCTTAGCAAATGTAATTCTTGTTCTAAATCGCCAGAACCAGCAATTATTAGTTTTGCTTTTTCTATGTGTTGCATGGCTTTTATCATAATGTTAATTCCTCTTTCTTTATTTAAAGCACCTTGATAAATGATAATGTTTTCGCGATTTTCAAATTTGTTAGTAATATTTTTAAGCGTTGGTAAATTTCTTACTACAGACATTTTAATTCCGTATTTTTTAAAATAAAAATCTGCAATAGATTCACAAACAGTATAGGCTTTGTCAATTCTTTTAAAAGAAATTTTTTCTAAAAACCCCCATATTTTTTTCTTAAATTTTTTATTTTCTAATTCAGGAACTTCGGTAAAAAGCTCGTGGCTATCGTAAACTAATTTTTTATTTCTAAAAAAACTTGCAAGAGCATTAGCAGGCAATGTGTCTAAGTCATTTGAAAGGAAAATATCAGCTTTTGAAAATAATAAATAGAAAAACAATCTAATATTGAGACAGGTGTAAAATAAAACGCCTTTTTCAAATAAAAGTTTAAATCTTTTTGTTTTGTAATTTCTTTCATCAAGATTTTTGCTGAGTTTGAGCTTTCTTCCAACTAATAAAACTTCATAATCCCATTCGCAAAGACTATTACAAATTCTATCAACCCTTTGGTCTATGCTCAAATCGTTGCTTACAGATACTATTATTCGTTTTGGTTTCATAATATTTTTCAAAACTACAAAATATATTTATAGATTTTATATTTTGTAAATAATTTCTAAATTTGTTACAAAATTATTTAACGATGCAGATATTTAAAAATTGTTCAATTAAAAAGTACAATACTTTTGGGATAGATGTAAAAGCCTCTGTTTTAGTTGAGTACGATCACGATGATGAAATTATTGATTTTCTAAAATCTAATCAAGATAAAATACTTAAACTTTTGGTTGTTGGTGGCGGAAGTAATTTGCTATTTCAAAATGATTTTGATGGTTTAATAATTCATCCTGTTGGGCAAAGAATGGAGGTGATTAAAGAAGATGAAAATTTTATTTTTATAAAAGCTTCAGCTGGATATGTGTGGGATAAGTTTGTTGAAGATACTTTAAATAGCAAGGCTTATGGTTTAGAAAATCTTTCTTTGATACCAGGAACTGTAGGAGCGTCTGTAGTTCAAAATATTGGAGCTTATGGGGTAGAAGCAAAAGATTTTGTTGATGAAGTAGAATGTCTAGATTTGAATTCTTACGAAATTAAAACAATAAAAAAATTTGACTGTAAATTTGCATATAGAAATAGCATTTTTAAAAATCAACTAAAAGATAAAGTTTTGGTTTTAAATGTTATTTACAAACTATTTAAACAACCTAAATTAAACTGCGAATACACTGATATTCAGAAATATTTTAATGGGAAAACTGATGTTAGTGCAAAAGATGTTAGGGAAGCTGTTATAAATATTAGAAATTTTAAATTGCCTGACCCAGAACAAATTGGAAATGCAGGAAGTTTTTTTAAAAATCCAATTATTAATCAAGAAAAGTTTGATATTTTAATAAAAAAATACGAAGACTTACGGTTTTACAACTTGCCAAATGGGAATTACAAACTTGCTGCTGCTTGGATGATTGATAAATTAGGTTTTAAAGGCTTTAAACACAAAGGAGCTGCTGTGCATAAAAATCAAGCTTTGGTAATAATAAATGAAACTGGCGAAGCAACTGGCAGTGATATTTGCGAACTAGCAGAAATAATTAAAGAAAAAGTATTTCAAAATTTTTATGTTTTATTAGAACCAGAAGTTATTTATGTTTAATAGTCTGATTTATAATAAATTGCATACAATAAAAAATCTTTTGAAAAAATAATTAAAAAAAATTTGGTAGAAAGAAAAAAAATGTTTTATCTTTGCACCGCATTTGCGAGAATAGCTCAGTTGGTAGAGCACGACCTTGCCAAGGTCGGGGTCGCGAGTTCGAGTCTCGTTTCTCGCTCTTTTTTTTTAAAAGGGCATATATGTGTGCCCGGATGGCGGAATAGGTAGACGCGCTGGACTTAAAATCCAGTGATTTTTAAAAATCGTGCCGGTTCGATTCCGGCTCCGGGTACTAAGGAAAGACAGAGTTGAAAAATTCTGTTTTTTTTTGTTCTAAACATTTTTAATAGATTTCTGTTGTAATACAGATTTAATACAATTTTAGTGTAATTTTAGTAAAATGTATAATAAACGAATAAAAATTATAATAATGAAAAAAACTTTAATTTTAACTTTGATTTTAAGCTTTGCTTGTATAAATGTGTTTTCACAAGAGGAAGCAGAACAAAAAAAAGGAGAATGGAAAAAAGGTGGAATGATGTCTTTAAATGCTTCTCAAGTTTCTTTTACTAACTGGGCTGCTGGGGGACAAAACTCTATTGCAGCAAACTCATTTGTGAATTTATTTGCTAATTTTAAGAAAAATCGAATGACTTGGGACAATACTTTGGATTTAGGTTATGGTAAACTGTTTCAAGGGATAAAAGAACATAAAACAGTTTATAAAACAGATGATAAAATAGATTTTTCTTCAAAATACGGACGTTATGCTTTCGAACACTGGTATTATGCTGCTTTGATAGGCTTTAAAACTCAATTTGACCAAGGTTTTAAAAATCCAACAGATACAGTTAAAATATCAGACTTTTTCTCTCCAGCTTATCTAAACTTATCTATAGGTATGGACTATAAACCATGTGATAATTTTTCGCTATTAATTTCTCCATTAACAGGTAAAGTAACTTTTGTTATTGACGAGTATTTATCTAGCATAGGAGCTTTTGGTGTTGACCCAGGAAAAACTTTTAGACCTGAGTTTGGGGGATATATTAAAGCTCAATATAAAGTTAATTTTTTAAAAAATATGACTTATTCAACAAAAATCGACCTTTTCTCTAATTACTTGGAAAAACCACAAAATATTGACGTTAACTGGGAAAATCTTGTAATGATGAAAATTAATAATTGGTTTAGTGCAAGCATTCACTATACAATGATTTATGATGATGATGTTAATGTTAAATGGATTGATGCAGATAATATAGAACATTTTAGTCCAAAACTTCAAATTAAACAAATGATAGGTGTTGGACTTACATATAAATTTTAATTTAAAAAAACTACAATTATGTTAAAAGAATTTAGAGATTTTGCAATTAAGGGCAACCTTATAGACATGGCTATAGGTATTATAATTGGTGCTGCTTTTGGAAAAGTTGTAGCATCATTAGTTGCCGATGTTATTATGCCACCTATAGGATTATTAATCGGTGGTGTTAATTTTACCGATTTGACTATAGTTTTAAAAGAAGCAGTTGGTGATAATCCTGCTGTAACTTTAAATTATGGAAATTTTATTCAAATCCTTATTGATTTCTTGATTGTTGCAATGGCAATATTTATTGTTATTAAAGGCATTAACGCTTTGAAAAGAAAAGAAGAAAAAGAACCAGAACCAGAGCCAGAACCAGAACCAACAAAAGAAGAAATTCTTCTTACAGAAATTAGAGATTTATTGAAAGAAGGCAGAAAAGAATAAAACCTTTTTACTTGAGCTTGTTTTAAAACAAATTTTAGAACAAAAATAATAAAGGTGTTTTACATATGTAAGGCATCTTTTTTTCTGAAAAATAAAAACATAAAATATCTTTCAGTTTTTAAGATTAACATATTATTTTTGTCAAAAATATTGAAAAATGTTTAATTATTTTAATTATATTATATGGGACGTTGGTCCTATTCTTGTTGATCTTGGAATATTGCAAATAAGAGCTTATAGCTTGTTTTTTGCTTTGGGATTTGTTGTTAGCTATTTTATTATAAAAAGATATTACAAGCAAGAAGGAGTACCTATTCGCGAATTAGACACTCTTACAGTATGGGTTGTGGTTGGTGGCTTGTTGGGTGCCAGATTAGGACATTGCATTTTTTATGATTGGGAATATTATTCTAAAAATTTATTGGAAATTCTTTTGCCTGTAAGTTTTTCTCCAAAATTTGAATTTATTGGCTATCAGGGACTTGCAAGTCATGGTGGAGCAATAGGAATTATAATTGCAATATTGATTTATTATAGAAAATCTACAAAAAAATCTTTCTTTTGGCTTATTGATAGAATAGCTGTGCCAACAGGTTTTGCAGGTGCTTTAATACGCTTGGGAAATTTATTCAATTCCGAAATTTATGGTCATCAAACAGATTTGCCATGGGGATTTGTTTTTATACGCAACGGAGATACATTTCCAAGCCATCCAACACAGTTGTATGAAGCAATTTGCTATATTATTACCTCTATAGTTTTGATGAGATTGTATAAAGTTGAAAGATTTAGAAATGCTGGGGGGTTTTTACTTGGAGTTTTCTTTATCATGGTGTTTACTGCAAGATTTTTTATAGAATTTGTGAAGGAAAATCAAGTGGCATTTGAAGATTCTATGGCATTAAATATGGGACAAATTTTAAGTATTCCTGTTGTTGTGGCTGGAATATTTTTAGTTGTAAGAGCTTTGAAACTAAGTAAAGCAAAATAAAATATATAATATGTTAAAGCAAATTTCATTACTATTTTTACTCTTGTTGCCTTGGTTAAGTTTTTCTCAAACTTATAAAATTACTTATAAAAGCTATTCTAACGGAAAATATCAAGAAGACGGAGATTTTTCAATTTATTTTAAAGAAAATATTGTTTATTTGTCTTCGCAAAATGCTAAAGTTCAGCAGTTTACAGATTTTAATAAAAAAGAAAACTCTAAAATAATGGAGTTTGAAAATAATTTATATCGTAATTCAACAGCTTTTTCAGAACTTTTAAAGCCAGAAAACATTGAAAATTCTACTGAGACAATTCTTGGATATAAATGTAAATTAGCTGTGTTTTATTCATTTTCAAACAAAATAGAAGTTTGGTTTACCGACAAAGCACCAGCTTATGGAAATCCTTATTCTGCCTTTATTCCTGAAGAAAAATCTTTAGCTTTAAAAGTTGTTGTAAATGGAAATAGAGAAATTATAGCGTCAGAAATTCAAAAAGTAAAAAATATAGAATTGCCTGAATATCAATATGATAAAGCTGTAAAAATCTCGGATTCTGAATTTGAAGAAAAAGTGATTTTATCGCGTTATTCTCGTTTAAGTATTTTTGAAAATGCACAAATAAATTTTGATACGGATATTGAGCAAATTAATCTTGAAAACACTGAACCAGATGTGGTTTATCATTTGTCTAATGGTGGAATTGTCTTGAAAAAAGTAAGAATAGATGAATCTTTTAAAAATTCGTATTTTTATGTTGAATTAGATGTGAAATCAAATGGAGATGCTTACGACAGAACAGGTTCGGTTTTTATGTTGCCAGACAATGATGATTTTCGTCCAATGTTAAAAGCTATATTTGGCGATAAAAGCGAAATGCCTGTATTTGAAGATAAATATGGGGAGAAATATCAAGGAATGATTGCAACTTCAGAGTTTTTACCACAAATTGAGTTAATGCGTTTTTTTACATCTTTTGGAGCTGGACATTTTAATACTTTGCGTCCAATAAATAATTATCCTTGGGCTGAAAAAATTACCTATAAACAAGATGTTTCACAATTATTGCCTGATGATGAATATGTTTGGTTTGGCGTATTTATCGGAAATTACGATAAGGGCGGACATATTATAAATTTAAAACTTAGTTTTTATCCAAGTTTTGGTTCTGCTGATGAAAATGTGCAAAAATTTATTCTTCCAGTTTTTAATACGGTAAATATTTTAGAAATGTCAGGGCAAAATTACGGTAAGTTTTTCAAGTCAGATACTTTAGTAAGTGAGTTTACAGTTCCCGAAAATTTAGAAAATCCTGTTTTGCTATATACTTCTACAGGTCATGGAGGCTGGGGTAGTGGAGATGAGTTTGTGCCAAAAATGAATAAAATTTTTATTGATGATAAAGAAATTTATAGTTTTATTCCTTGGCGTTATGATTGTGCAACTTACAGATTTTCTAATCCAGCTTCTGGAAATTTTAGTAATGGTTTGTCGAGCAGTGATTTAAGTCGCTCTAATTGGTGTCCTGGAACTTTAACACAACCAGAATATATTCCTTTGTCAAACTTAACACCCGGCAAGCACGTAATAAAAGTAGTAATAGCTCAAGGCGAAGATGAAGGCTCAAGCTTTTCGCATTGGTCGGTATTTGGTTGTATTGTCGGAGAAGAAACTACTGTTAAATGATAATTAAGAATTAAGAATGAATAATTAAGAATGAGTTAAAAGTTTGTAAAGTTCGTAAAGTTCATAAAGAAAGCCAAACCCGCAGACCACTTTTAACACTTCAACTACGTTCAGTGCATCGCTTTTACCTTTTACCTTTTAACTGATTTGCTTTGCTCGCTTAGGTTTAGCTTCGCAAAGTTCGCAAGTTCACTCTGATCGCTCTACGCCCAGTAGCAACCGCTCATTGAGCGTAGCCGAAATGAGCGTAGCCGAAATGAGCGAGTAATTAATTTTAAAAATTAGGTTTAAGTGTATATTTATCGTAGAAATCTTTAATGATTTTTACTGCTTCTTCTGGAGTATCAACTATATGATATAAGTCTAAGTCTGCTTCAGAAACATTATGCTCTCTTTTTAGCATAACTTCTTTTACCCAATCAAAAAGTTGTCCCCAATATTCCTTGTCTAGCAAGATGATAGGGAATTTTTCAATTTTTTTAGTTTGAATTAGTGTTAAAGCTTCAAAAAGTTCGTCAAGAGTTCCAAAGCCACCAGGGAAAACAATGAAACCTTGAGAATATTTCATAAACATAATTTTGCGAACAAAGAAAAGGTCGAAAGTAACAAGCTTATCTTCGTCAATATATTTATTTGCATCTTGTTCGAATTCTAATTTTATATTACAACCAGCAGAAGTGCCATGTCCTGCACTAGCTCCTTTATTTCCAGCTTCCATAATGCCAGGACCACCACCTGTAATTACTCCAAAACTTTCTTGAGTTAATAAATAAGCAGTTTCTGTTGCCATTTTATAATACCTGTTTTCAGGTTTTGTGCGTGCAGAACCAAAAATTGAAACACAAGGACCTATTTGTGCAAAATGGTCGTATCCATTTACAAATTCTCCCATTATTTTAAAAATACTCCACGAATCGTTAGATTTTGTTTCAGCCCAAGTCCTTTGTACTAATTGGTTCTCAAACATTTTAGTTTCTTTTGTCATAAATATATTTTTTATTGTAATGTGAACAAAAATAGTATTTTTTTATAAATCAACAACTATTTATAATATTAATTTCAAGACATCATTTTTAAATTCTTCAGCAGATTGATATCGTTTTGATAGCGATTTTACTATAGCTAATTTTATTTCATCTTCGCTTTGTTTTTTATCTATTACAGAAAATTCAGGTTTTACACAGGCTTTATAAATAACTTTAAATAATTCATCATCAAATCTATAGTGTTTTTTTACTTTTACTCTTGTTTGTATTCTTTTAACAAACATAGGGTTTGCAGTATTTAATGCAGGTTCTTTTGCAATTGCTTCATATAAAATTAAGCCTGTGCTAAAAATATCGGAATGTTCGCCAACTAGCTCTTCGAAACCAAGAATTTGTTCAGGACTAGCATAGATTAGACTAAAATTTTTTCCTCCAAAATTTGGAATAGCAGGTTTGAAGCTAGGTTTAACTAATTCTATATCAATAAGTTTAACTTGTGGGTCTTTCATGTCTATTTCCGAATTTTCTGAAAAACAAACCATTATATTTGAAGGCTTAACATCGCACAAGCACAAGCCTTGGGAGTGAAAAAAAGTTAAAATATCTAAAAAATTAGCAATAGTTTTGTAAAAAAAGTAATTATATCTATAGTCAAAATATTCTCTACTGGTTATTAGCTCTTTTAAACTTAAACCATGCACATATTCTTGAATTATAAAGACTTCTCCATTTTGAATAATTAGGTCGATAATTTTAGCAATTCCCTTATGTTCTAATCTAATATTTGTTTCGATATAAAATTTTAGTCTTGCCGATTGATTTGGTGTTAGCATGAGCAAGAACTGTTTGCATACAACTTTTTCTTTGGTTTCTAAATTAGCAGCTAAATAAACAATTGAATAATTTGATTTTGAAATTATTGTTGATTTTTCTTCAGGGAAAAAGAAATAAGAGGCATCTGTTCCTTTTAGAATTTTTGCTTGCATAATATATTATTTCTTTTTGTATTCTTCTTTTGCTCTACCACCCCAAATATCGTCTGATTCCTTTAAATCGTGATTATAAAGTGTGGTATTTCTTTTGTTTAACAATCTTTCCCAATTTGGAGTTTTTATTTCGCCAGTGAGGTCAGAATGTAGTAATTCGTATTCTTTACCAGCTATATGAGGATTATAAAAAATAAACTTTTTATTATTTTCGTTTCTAATTTTATAGTAGCTCCATATTTCATAAGGGTAGGCACTAGGTTCGTGCTTTGAGATATAAATGTCATCAGGGGCACCATATTGCAAATAAACCCTGCCTCTGTCGCTTGAATAACCACGATTTATAGGCGTTTGATAAATTCTGTCAACATAATCAACTTGTTCTTTGTATTGTCGCCATAACTCGCCTGGCTGAACATTGTTGCGTTTTAACCAAAATTCCATAAAATAGTGTTGCATTTCTTCTAAACTTGCAGATTTTAATTGATTGTCAATAAATCTTTGTTCGTTCATATCGGCAATTGGACGTAAACATGAAATATAATGATACAGAGAATCTTTTATAGTCATGCTTCCTTGGAAATTTGCCGTAATGTCATAATCAACTAAAATTTTGTTTATGTGTTCTTGATTTGTTGCAAGAGAATTGCTTCGTTGAAAAAAGAATTTCTTAGTTTGTAGTAATTCATTTTTATTATCGCGAACTTCTAATACAAGCAAATAATTTCCAGATGGTAAGTCCTTTATATTAAAGGCTCCTAAAAACGGAACAATTTCTGCTGAACTCAATTTTTTAAAACTGCTATATTGCTCTAATATTTTTGAATTTTCATATTGTGATAGGTAATATCTTAAAAGAAAATCAGAATTTAGCACTTTGTCTGAATTGTAAATTTCAGCATAAAAAATAAATGAATGAAAATTTTGAGGGTAAAAGTTTGAAACATAAGGTATTAAGTCTAAGCCATTTTTTGTAAGTGAGCTTGTAGTTTCAGCTTTTTCAAATTCTTCTATTAGTTCAATTCCGCTAAATTGAATTTCGTTTTGATTAAAACTAATCTCAAACTCATCAATTATCATCATGGGTTCTTCTTTAGAATTTATGTCTTTTATAGTAACTTCGATTTTATATTTTCCATTATCCAAACTAACTCGCTGTAAATCAATAAAATTTGGTTTTGCTAAACTTGTGTCTTCAATTTCAGGACCAAGTAAATTGTATTTATTAAATGCAACAATTTTATCATCATCTGATTTAAAAATCATTGTTACTTCAATTTCTGCTTGAAATTTATTATTTTCATTTTTAACAAATACCGCTGATTTTCCCATTGTGCTCATGTAGGTTTCGATATAAGGACCAGCAGGCGAGTTAAATTCTGCATACATAAAATATACTTCGAGTGTTGCAAATGCTTTAGAAGTCAATAGAATAAACAGAAAAATATATAATAATCTTTTCATACTCTTTTTTTTGCAAGATACAAATTTTTTAAACTATTCGTTTAGCTTTTGTCATGATTTTTGCAAAAATTGCAAAAATCACGCCAAAACCCACATTCTTAATTCATTAAAACTTAGTATTTTAAGATTTAAAGTTTTTTGAAATAATTTCTAACATTTCTTCCATAATAAGTGAGTTTGTTGCGATAATTTCTTTTCCAAAGATATAGTTGTTTGAATTTGAAAAATCGCTAAGCTTTCCGCCTGCTTCACTTACTATAAGGCTTCCAGCAGCGACATCGTAAGAGTTTAAATTATATTCAAAAAAGCCATCATATCTACCGCAAGCCACATAAGAAAGGTCGGCAGCTGCTGAACCAGGTCGTCTAACACCACGACTAGATTTTATAAATACTTCTAAAGTTTTTAAATATTTGTCTAATTTTTCAAATTTGCTATAGGGGAAACCTGTTCCAATAAGTGAATTTGCCAAATTTTGAGTTTGTGAAACTTTGATAGGTTTTCCATTTAGAAAAGCTCCACCATTTTTTATTGCAGAAAAACATTCGTCTAAGCCAATTTCATAAACAACACCTAAAATAATTTCGTTTTCTTTCATTAGAGCAATACTCACAGAGCAGGGGTAGAGCCCATGAATAAAATTCATAGTTCCGTCTAGTGGGTCAATTATCCAAGTGTATTCTTTATTGTTAGTTTGAATAGTGTTTTCTTCTGTTATAAAACCCGAAGCTGGCAAAAGTTTTTGCAATTCTTTTACAATAAAAACTTCAGATTGTTTATCAATTTCTGTAACAAAATCGTTTAAGCCTTTTTGTTCAATTTCTAAGTTAGTTCTAGAAATAATATTTTCTCGAATAATTTCTCCAGCTTGCTTTGCAATCTTTTCAACAGATATTTGTAAGTTTTTCATCATAATATTTTTATTTGCATAGTTTCATCATCGTAAAAATCAATAATTTCCACATCGACTATTTGGTTTACAAGGCATTTGTCGTAATTTGAAACTACTCTGATATAGTTATTTGTAAATCCAAACATTTTATTTCCTTTTTTTGAGGATTCGAATAAAACTTGGAATTTTTTGTTGATTTGAGATGATAAAAACGATTTGTGTTTTGATTTAGATATTTCATCAATTATTTTAGCTCTCTCATGCTTTTCACTTGGGCTTACTTTGGGTTCAAAATTTATTGCAGGCGTGTTTTCTCTTTCTGAATATTGGAAATAATGTATATATGAAATATCTAAAGACTTTACAAATTCAATAGTTTCATTAAAATTTTCTTTAGTTTCGCCATTTACGCCAACAATTAAATCTATTCCAATAAAAACCTGAGGCATTAAAGATTTTATTTTTTCAATTTTTGATTTAAAAAGGGCAGTATTATATTTTCTTTTTATTTTTTTCAGAACTTCATCGCTTCCTGCTTGTAAAGGAATATGAAAATGAGGCATAATTTTTTTATGATTTGCAATGAACTCAATCATTTCGTCTGTTAATAGATTGGGCTCAATGCTTCCAATTCTGTATCTTTGAATATTTTCGACTTCTACAAGTTTTTTTAGTAAATCAAAAAATGTTTCGTTACTTGATTTTCCAAAGTCTCCAATATTTACGCCTGATATAATAATTTCTTTAATATTATTTGCTGCAACAAATTCTGCCTGTTTTATAATTTCTTTAATTGGTAAATTTCGGCTTCGTCCTCTAGCGTAAGGAATTGTACAGTAAGCACAAAAATAATCGCAACCATCTTGAACTTTTAGAAAAGCTCTAGTTCTGTCGCCTTTTGATACGGCAGGAAAAAAACTTTTCATATCTTTATGGTCGGTAGTAGTAATTTCAACCTTTTTAAGTTTAGAAGAAGTTTCTATTATTTTTTCAATATCATCTTTATTGTTTGCTCCAAAAATATAATCAACGCCACAAATATTTTTAATTTCATGAGGTTTTAGTTGTGCATAGCAACCTGTAACTATAATAATGGCATTTGGATTTTTCTTTGTGGCTCTAACAATTGCATTTCTGCTTTTTTTATTAGCATTTGAAGTTACTGAACATGTGTTAATTACATAATAATCAGCTATTTCGTTAAATTTTACAATTTTTATTTCTTTATCAGTAAAAAACCTTGAAATAGTTGAAGTCTCTGCAAAGTTTAACTTACAGCCAAGGGTATAAAATGCAACTTTTTTATTTGACAAATTCATTTAATATGTAATAAAAAAGCGATGTCTCAAAAGCATTCAGCAATTATCTTGCATTAGAACACCTTTAAGACATCGTTTAAATTTTTGTCTTAGAACAATTGTTTTTTATTCATTTTCGTGATGTTTTTCGCCACAATGATTTTTCTTGTTCTTGCAGCAGCTAAGTTTAGCTTCACTAACTTCGATATAGTATCTAACTTCTATATCGTGATGAGTTTCAACTTCATCTTCATTAGTTACAGCTCTTAAGATTCCTTTTAATCTAACATTTTCACCAACTAAGGTGTCGTTGAAACTTCCAAGTTCGTCGTTTGCCATACCAATTATTACTAAATCTAAATCATTTGGACTAGCAAGGAAAATTCTTTTACCACCGTGTTGGCAAATATGAGTACATTTTCCACAAACGCTAACTTCTTTATCAACATAATCAGGAAGATTATTCAACAGAGAATCAACTGTCATTTTATTGCGATGACACTCTTCTTTTGCTTTATCACATGTTTTTTCCTCAACTTGTTGTTCGTCAGTCTTTTTTTCTGCAGTATTATTACATGCAAATGCCAGCATCATAACTGGAACTAATAATAAAATTAACTTTTTCATCTTTTTAAAATTTAATTAGTAATTATTTTATTTCAATTTTCTACAATTTTCAACTTTTTCTACTTCAAATATAGTAAATTCCCATTCAGAATCTTCATTTTTAAAAATATCAACATCATTGGTTTTTAACTCAAATACTAAACCGCTTGCTCTACCTGCTTTTGTGCTTTTTGGCGGAATACAAGTTTCTATTAATTCACTTTTATATCTTTGAGTAAAACCTGTTGAATATTCTATTTCAAATTTAATATTTGTTGGATAATCGTTGGTGTTTTTTAATCTTAAATGAATTTGTGCGGGACTATTTTTGTCATTACATTTAGCATTAACAATTTTATAACTGATTTCAATTCCATCTTTAGTTTCTAAAGTGTCTTTATAATTAAATTGAGAATAACTGCAATAGCTAATTAAAATTCCAAAAATTGTGAGTATTAATATTTTATAAAATTGTGGTTTCATATAAAATTACATTTTAGGGTTATTAAATTTTCCAACAAATAGGATAGAGCCTTTTTCTTTTTCTGTAATGACAAAAACAAATGGACGATTACAGTTTACATATTCGGCTTGAGGTGCAGATTTTTGTCTAACAACCACAGCAGTAGCTCCAGCAGCTTCGGTACCAACTTCGTCAACTTCAATAAAAGTTTGATGTATTACATTATCAATCATAAGATTTTTTTTGCCATTCATTTTTTTGAAATTAGCAGCACCCGAAAATGCTTGAGGCATTCCTAAAGCAATAAGTTGTTCTTTTAATTTGTATTTGCTTTCTATTGTAAACTTTGGAATTTGTAAATCTACAAGCCTTTCTGACAAGTTATTTTTTAATTCACAAAATTTAGTATAATCTAAATTTAAGCAAAAATCATCAATTTGCGTTTCTTGATTTGGTAACAATACATACATGTGAGCTTTATCGTCTTTATAAGGCAATTCAAGCATTATTAATTCGTCTGATTTGTAAAAATTTAGCTTTTCTCTTATGTGCATATATGATGTTATATATTGGCGATTTGTTCCAAAAAACAACATTTGTCTTGTTTGTTTTGGGTCAAAAGCAAATTTCCAATCAGCTTTAAAATGAATTGCATTTAATAAAACTAGTCGAGTCATGTCGTCTAAAGAGTTTTCATCAACTAAATCTCTAATTTTATTATTTGTATTTTCTTCAACCCATTTATTTATTTCGCGGCGTGCAGCTTCTCTGTTGACAGGATTGACAAAATCGGCAGTTTTTATTAAGGCATTATAATCTTTTAGTGATGAAATATAAGAGTCTAAAAAAGCAAATTTCTCTTGTGTAACAGCTGAATTGACGATTTTGAATAAATCAGAATTTTGAGTGGAATAAAAATTTAAAAGTTCGCAAAATTCTTTATGAGATTGAACTTGACTTTTTGAAAAGCTAAGAACTTTTCTCATTTCTTTTGCAGTTTGTCCTTTAGCTCCATCATAAGCCATTGATAATGCAGTTGAAATGCTTATCGGGCTAATGAAAACATTTGTAGTATCGGTTTTAACTAGTTGTTTGAAAATTTTAAATGCAAATTCATTATTATTATTTACGATATTAGTCTGTGATTGCGCATTTGCACAAACTAGCAAAATACTAAAAATGATAGAGGTAAAGATTTTCGTTCTCATATTTTATTTTTTTACTTCCAAATTATTATGTCCAGTAATTTTATCGCAATAATAACATTTTAAATTGACATTTCCAACTTTATTGATAACTTTAAATTTAGTTTCTACATTTTCGTTGTTTGTTATGCACTTTGGATTTATACATTTAAAATATGCTGTTATCGTTTCGGGAAGTTCAACTTTTTTCTTTTCAACAACTTTAAAATCATGAATAATATTTATTACTGCATTTGAATCAATAAGTGCGATTCTGTTAATATCGTCCATAGATGGAAATTTGTCGGCTATTTTTATAATAGCTTTTTTTCCATATTTTTTTGAGTCTAAATTTCCGCCTATAAAGAATTGAGTATCAAAGTCTTGAATTTTAATTATTGAAATAATTTTGAAAATATTTTCAGCTTTAATATGGTCAATTACTGTTCCATTTTCTATTGCTTTTACTATTAATTCGCCTTTCATATTTTATGTTTTTAAAAATTATACAATTTATTTTATCCCAAGTATATGGCAGATTAGTGCCATTCTTGCATATACACCATTTTCGGCTTGTTGAAAATAATATGCTTTTGGATTATCGTCCACATCAGTGTCAATTTCGTTAACTCTTGGTAGTGGGTGCAAAACTTTAAGATTATCTTTTGTATTTTCAAGCATTTTGTTTTTAAGCACATAAGTATTTTTCACCTTTTCATATTCTACAGGGTCTGAAAATCTTTCTCTTTGTACTCTTGTAACATATATAATATCGGCATATTTAATATTTTCGTCAAGTTGGTCGTGTTCGTAAAAATCAAGTCCTTTATCGTTTAAAAAGTTTTTGTATTCTTGCGGTATTCTAAGTTGAACAGGTGAAACAAAATTAAAAGTAGGGTTAAAATCAGACATTGCCATAAGTAGAGAATGTACTGTGCGTCCATATTTTAAATCGCCCACAATATAAAGATTTAGATTTTCTAAAGTGCCTTGAGTTTTGCGAATAGAGTAGAGGTCGAGCAAACATTGGGTAGGATGTTGATTAGCTCCGTCTCCAGCATTTATAATAGGAGTAGATGTTATGTCGCAGGCATATCTAGCACTTCCTTCTATTGGATGTCGCATGATAATTAAGTCGGAATAATTACTAACAGTTAGAATGGTGTCTTTTAGCGATTCGCCTTTAGCAACGCTTGAGTTAGATGCCTCGCTAAATCCTACAACTTTTCCGCCTAATTTTTGGATAGCAGATTCAAAGCTCAATCGAGTTCTGGTTGATGGTTCAAAAAATAATGAAGCAATCACAAAATTTTCTAATAATTTTTCGTGTTTTGGATTGTTTTGAAACTCTTCGGCTAAGTCTAATATTTTAAAAATATCTTCCTTGCTGTAGTCTGTGATTGAAATTAAACTTTTTTTATTCATCTTAATTTGTTTTTATATTATTCAAAAAAAACCGAAGCGTAAACTTCGGTTTTTTTTAATTATTTTTCAATTGACAATAATTCAACTTCAAAAATGAGTGTTTCGTAAGGACCAATAAGTCCTCCTGCACCTCTTTCGCCATAAGCTAAATTCCAAGGAATATAAAATTTAAAGTGTGAACCTACAGGCATGTATTGTAGTCCTTCTGTCCAACCTTTAATAACTCCACTTAATGGGAAAGAAATAGGCTCTTTACGTGCATAAGAAGAATCAAACTCTTTGCCGTCTAGCAAAGTTCCTCTATAATGAACTTTTACAGTACTTGAAGCATTAGGTTTTTCGCCATTGCCCATTTTTATAACTTCGTATTGCAATCCACTAGCAGTAGTTGTAACACCTTCTCTTTTGCCATTTTCTGCAAGGAATTTTTCACCTTCTTCTAATTTTCCAGCAGATTGTGCTTTTTGCATTTCACTAAAAAATTCATTAATAATTTTATCTGTTTGGTTTACATCAATAATTGCAGTTTTTGCAATTTGAGCTCTTATGCCTTCTAGCACTAAGTTCATGTTCATTACTGTGTCTAAACCTTGCTGAGCAAAATTTGCTCCAATTTGAACTCCGAAAGCATAGCTTGCAGAGTCAACCTTAGTTTTTAATTCAATTTTTTTATTATCCACTTTATTTTGCGATTTGCATGACCAAGTTGTACCTATAAGTACCATAGTCATAATTAGTAAAAAAGAAATATTTCTCATGCTATATAATTTTAGTTGTGCAAAATAACAACAATATTTTTGTAATTACAATTTTTATTTGATTTTTCTTTTTATTTTTTTCTTAACAAAAAATTAATTTGCAGATTTCTTAGTTTTTGCATAAACCTTTAAAGCAGGAATAAACATTTTAATAACAAAATAATCAAGTACTTTGGGAGGTAGAGCATGAATTAAAAATTTAATTAAATATGCTTCTTTTGTTACCATATATCTGTTTTTGGGGCATCTTCTTGTTGCTGCTCTGTAGATTTTTTTAGCACAGTGATTCACAGTTCCGCCACCAAATGATAGTGTTGATTTTGTTAAATCTTTTACTAAACTAGAGTAAACTCCGTTTTCGTTATTTACCATATTAGAATTGACAGTATCTGCGAAACCTGTTTTTATAGGTCCAGGTTCTATCATTGATACTTTTATGCCGAATTGTTTTGTTTCCCAACGCAAGGCATCGCTAAGCGCTTTTACAGAATGTTTACTTGCAGCATACCAGCCTCCACCGGGCATAGATACAAAACCAGCTACCGAAGATACATTTATAATTCTTCCTCCTCCATTATTTCTTAAAATTGGAATTGCAGCTCTACAAACCGATGCTAATCCAAAAACATTTGTTTCAAATTGTTTTTTAGCGAGAGAGTCGGAGACTTCTTCAATAGTCCCAAACTGACCATATCCAGCATTGTTTAAAACTACGTCAATCTTAGTTCCTGCCTCGTTTAGTTCGGTGAATAACTTGTTGATATCTTGTTCATTAGTTACATCTAAGCGGTAAGTTTCTGCACCAAGTTCTTTAAGTAATTCTAATTTTTCTTGATTTCTGCCACTTGCTATTACTTTCCAATTTTTGTTTAGAAATAATTTTGCACTAGCTTCTCCAATTCCGCTAGTAGCACCTGTAATAAAGATAGTTTTCATTGAAAAAATTAAGAAATGTCTAAATTATTAATTAAATCTTTTGCTTTTACAAATTCGATTTTACCGTTTTTAGAAATTACAATTTCACCGTCTTCGCGGGCTCTTTCGTTAATGAGCTTTTGTCCAGCTAAATCAACGCCTTTCAAAATTTTTGTTTTAATGTCAAAAACTCTTTCTTTCATATTTATCTTTTTACAATTTTATCAAAAATTTCTTTATAATAAACTTCTTTCACATTATTTTTATTGCCTTCTGCAATAAATTTGCTTGGAAACTCTGAATTATCGATAATCATCCAGAAGTTTGCAATATCTAAATATAAATTATTCAAATTTTTTAATCCAGCTTTATATCTTCTATAAATTACGTCTGTTGGAATATTATGTCCACCTTGTTTTACGCGAGTTTTTACTCTTTCTACAGCTAATTCGGGACTATTTAACCAAAAGTAAACTAAAGTAACAAAATAGCCATTAGCTTTAGCATTTTCAATAAATTTTACGTAAGTTCTTGAAGCTAAGGTAGTTTCTACAGCAAAACACTCTTCTAACTTTATTAATTCCTTTATGCGGTGTAACATTATTCTTCCTGCACCTATTATGGCTTTTTCGGGTTGAAAAGGCGAAAGACCTTTTGCTATTTCGTCTGCATTTACAAACTCTCTACAGTTTAGCATTTCTGGCAAAATTGTGTAAGAAGCCGTTGTCTTTCCTGCACCATTGCAACCTGATATAATATATAAATTAGGCATCTAATATTTTTTCCAAATACAAATATACATTAATATAAGTTGGTTTGCAATTATATATTACAGAAATTTATTAACACTTCACAAGAAATTAGCAATTCTAAATTAAAAATTCTTCAATTATCAATTTTCTAAGGAGCGAGTGCAGAGTCAATCTTGCTTGAGCCATGCCGAGAGACGACAGAAAATGTAGCGAAGCTAAATTATCAATTATCAATTATTCAATTATCAATTATTCATTCTTAATTAATTTCACAGCGGTATCCTTCAAATCAATAATTTCCTTCCTATATAATGCCCCAAGTGCTTTTTTAAAATTCTTTTTTGAAATTCCAAAAGTTTTATAAATATCCTCAGGGTCGGATTCATCGTTGATGTACATTTTGCCATTATGTTTTTTCAGGTATTCTATAATTTGTTGTTCAAATTTTGAAATGTCTGAAGCATCATTTTTAAATAAACGCAAATCTATTTTATTATCTTCTCTAATTTTTTTTACAATTGCTGTTGTTGTTTCGCCTGGTTTAAGTTCGCTAAAGACTTCGTTATTATACAACAATCCCATGTGTTTATTCTCAACAATAGCATTATATCCAAGTTGCGATTTATTTAAAATCATAATATCAACTTCATCGTTTTCTTTGAGTTCAAGGTTCTCGTTACTAATAAATTTCTCAAGTTTTGCAGATGCAGCAAGTTTTTTGGTTTTTTCGTCAAGATAAATAAAAACTATATAGTATTTATTCATTTCCATTTTAGTTTTTTGTTCAGAAAAAGGGCATAAAATATCTTTTTCTAATCCAAAATCTAAAAAAGCACCGTATTTTGTAAGTGCTACAACTTTTAATTTTGCAAATTCATTAACTTGTGCATAAGCTTTTCCTATAAATGCTTTAATTGTGTTTTCACTATCTGGATAAATAAAAACATCAACTTTTTGACCTACTTTATATTTAATAATTAAATCGTTGTTTTGAGCAGATATGTGTCCAAAATCTTTTGTTTCAAATATTATTTCGTCACCTTTTACTTCTGTAATGGTTAATTTTGTATTTTTTCCTAAAATATTCATCTTAAATTTGTTCGTTAAATGATAGTGTAAATAAGTTTGCAAAAATCATATTTTTTTAAATAAATAACAAAAAAAGTTCAAATTTTAAAACTTGAACAACTTTTAACTTTTTAACTTTTAACTTTTAACTGTGTTTTTTTAACTGAATTTGTTTATTTTTGTCCCATGATTTTGCCTGAAAATATTACAAAAGATTTTTTCAATAATATTATTGAAGATAAAATTAGAATGCATTCAAAATTGTTGTTTTTTAAAGGCAGTGATTTTAATGTGTCTGCGAGTTTTTGTACTAAACTTGCAAAAAACATTTGTGCTATTGCAAATTCGGGCGGAGCAAATCTAATTTATGGAATTGAAACAAAAAGGGGCAAGGCTGAAAAATTTAATTTTATTAATAATTTTCACCACTCAAAAGAATGGTTATTCCACGAAATTCAATCTCATATTGACAAGCCAATCAGAGATTTGAATATAAACATATTTATTTTTGACGAAAATTCGAGTTTAATTCATTTTCAAATTCCAGAAAACAACAATCAACCTCATATGTTTTCTGATTCAAAATATTATAAATGGCAAAAAAATCGAGCTGTTGTACTCGATGAAAGCGAAGTCAGAAGTTTATATGGAAGATTAAGTGTTTCAGAACTTGAATTTCTTGGAATTTATAATACCAATGGTTTGCCTGTTTTAAGTGGTGGAAAATTTTCTGCAATGAGCTTTTATCCAAAACTCTTGATACGCAATTCAGGCAATATTGTTGAGAAAGATTATAAAGTTGAAATTTCTTTTCCTGCTAATTTATACGAAGAAAGTTTTAAACCGCTAAGCTCTCTTTTTATTCGTCACGAAGGATCTTACGTGGTGTTTGGAAATAAAGGAATGCATCCAATTTTTCAAGAAGAAATTTCAACTATGATTGAAGCGAAAATTTCTGTAAATCTCGACAATTTAGACACCTTCTTAAAAGAATATTTGAATATTACTCTTTATTTTAGCAATGGAATAAAAAAACATAGCCTAAAACTTAGCGATACCTTAACATATAATGGAAAAATCTTGCAAAAAGACCAATTCGCAAATGTAGGCGTTTTGTTTCAATAAGATAATTACTTAAAAAATCATTAATGTTTTACTTCAAATTCTTCGTTTGGATCATGTTTATACTTAAAGACTATAGCGAAGACAATTGCAACGACTAAGGCATATGCTGCAAATGTTAACCAAATTCCGGTCCAATCTTTAACATGAGTAACAGGATTTTCAAACCATTTTTGGATAACTAAACCTATAACAGGATCTTCAAACCATTTTTGGATAACTAAACCTGTAGTAACAGGATCTTCAAACCATTTTTGGATAAATAAAAATAAACCTGTAACATGATCTTCAAACCATTTTTGGATAACTAAACCTGCTACAATATTTCCAACAACAGCACCAATACCATTTGTCATAAGCATAAACAAACCTTGAGCTGATGATTGTATAGAAGAATCTGTATTTTTTTCGACAAATAAAGCACCAGAAATATTGAAAAAGTCGAAAGCCATTCCATAAATAATACAAGATAGAATTATTAACGCAAAGCCTAAAACAGAATTGTCTGCTATTCCAAATAGTGCGAAACGTAAAACCCAAGCAATCATACTTAAAAGCATTACTTTCTTTATTCCAAATCTTTTCATAAAAAATGGAATAGCAAGAATAAATAATGTTTCGGATATTTGAGATACAGAAAGTATTATTGTAGAGAAATTATTTATTAAACTGCCTTTAGGAAATACCGACGCGTCTTGCAAAAAAGCATCGCCGTATGCATTAGTAAGTTGTAAAGCAGCACCTAATAATAAACTGAAAATAAAAAACAAAGCCATTTTCTTTTGTTTAAAAAGCACAAAAGCTTCTAAGCCAAGTTTTTGAATAAACGACTTTTTCTCATTGTCGTGTTTCTTTTCACTTTTTATAGTTGGTAAAAATATGAAAGAAAAAATACCTAAAACAAATGCTAAAACTGCAGCAATAACAAAAGACACTTTTATGCTATATCCAAGTCCCCAGTCTTTTGTGAAAAAGTTGGTAGTCCACATTGCAACAATAAAACCTACAGTTCCCCATACACGAATTGGTGGGAAAGCTACAACTGGGTCTTTTCCGTCTTTTTTTAGAACTCCAAAACTAATGGAATTTGTAAGACCTATAGTTGGCATATAAAAACTCATTGCCACAAGCAATACCCAGAAAAACGTGATAGGAGAATTTATTGATGGTAAAATCAACATTGTCGCTCCAAATAAAATATGCAAAATAGCATACACGTAATTTGCTTTCCATTTATCGGCAATAATTCCAAAAAGTGTAGGCATAATAATAGAAGCAAAGCCCATGGTAGAAAAAACCAAACCAAATTCAGACCCACTCCAGCCTTTTTCAACAAAACCATAATGTGCCAATGTCATCATCCAAGCTCCCCAAACAAAAAATTGGAGAAAATTCATAAAAATCAAGCGAGATTTAGTATTCATATCTAAATTTTTAATTTTAAATCAATAAGGTTTAATATGTATTGGCAAAAATAGAGAAAGTTTTTTTATTTTTAGCAAGTTTTTACTTTTTATATAATTTTATTGTTAAATTTGCGTTTAATAATTTAAGTTAATTAAATATTTGTGATATGAAAAAAACTGTTTTTTTAATCATTTTAACTGCGGTTTTTGCGACAGTTTCTTTTGGGCAAGAACAAGAAATTAAAACAAAATTTGAAAATGATAGCGTTTATGTTGATACTTTAAATAGAAACTTGGTTGGTTTGAATGTTTTTCCGGCATTTGGAATTTTAGGTGGAGGACGTTTGCCGAGTACAAAAGTTTTTATTCAATATAAGCATTATTACAAGCATATGAATTTGAGAGCTAGTCTTAACTATTTGAATTTTGACTTTAATAATGACCAACTTGATGTATTAGGCTTTACAAAAGATACAGTTGTAACCGATTCTGGCACTAATGTAGTTGATAATATTAATTTTAGAAAATTTTATTATAATATTTACTCATACGATGCGAGAGTTGGTTTAGAAGCTGCTTTCCCAAGTAAAGCTTATAGGTTTTATCTAGGTGCAGGTGCAATTATAGGTTATCATTATCTAGGTGAGTATTATTATCATTATAAAAAGAACTTTGAAGGCTATCCAGCACTTAATGTAAATCATTCTTTTATTCCAGCCGATATTTCAGGTTATAGAAAAACAAGATTCTTGAAAACAGGCGTTGATTTTACTATAGGCGTTGATATTAATATAACACCAAGTTTTGTTATTTCTGTTCAGTACGCACCAGAATTAACATATTATCATAGAATCTCTGATGATGTTTCTGACAAAGACAACTGCTTTGAAGGGAAAAAAGTACCAAGTAGCTTGACTTTTGTGCCGGATTATATAGATTTGATTTTTAGTATTAGGTTCTAAGACTTGGAGTTTTGGTGTGTCGCGTCCTAATAAAAGTTAACACATTTTGTTATAAAAACCGACTTTAAAAACTTTAAACTTTAGGAACTTTAAAAACTAAACACTCAATAACTAAAAACTTTAATTATTCTTTCTCTTTCCTCTTTGTTCTAATGGTTTTGTATATCAAGATTAAGCTTTAGAACTTCGATTTCACAGTTTTTATTTTCTTTTGCAAGTTCTTCCCAAATTTTAACATGTGTTTTGTTAAGTCTGCCTGTCCATGCTGTCCAAAAAATAACAATATAAAAATCAGCAGAATTTGGCTTGGGTAAATCATTGCCTTTTAAATCTCTGTATTTTGAGTATTCTTCAAAAAAGTTGGGATATTCTGAAGTTTTGTAAATAGTATCTTTGTGTAAATTTTGAATAAATTCAGAAAGCTCGGCGTTGCAAGCAGAATCATTAGACTTAAATTCAATATAATTTCCGAATTTAGCATAAATTTTAGCATCTGGAATTCCTTGCCCGTTTAATATATGTAGAAAATTATCAGAGTTTGAACTGACAATATTATTTGTACCAAAGCCAAATCTTTTAGCTTTTCTTATTAAACTTTGCTCATTCTCAATTCTGGGTTTCTTAATGCCATAATATTTCATCATAACAGGACGACAAGAACTAAGCAAAATAGCAAATATTAACAATAAAATATGTGATTTTTTCATTCAGTATAAAAACATATAATAATGCAAAATTATAAATATTTTTAACGATTTTACAGTTTGCAATAATTTATTGGAAAAATTATGAACTCATTTAAAGCTAATTCTTATTTTTGTAAAAAAACAGTTTTAAAATTATGGTAAAAAAATATTTATTAAGTATTTTGTGTTTGAGTTTTGTGATAAATCTTTTTTCACAAAAACAATCTGAACGTTTTGCAGAAATTACAAATCCTAATTTAGTTCACATTAATAAAATGCCAGCACATGCAAGCTTTGTTTCATACTCTAAAATGACTGATGCTCAAAATTTTGTGCGTGCTAATGATTTAGAAAATTATATTTTTCTAAATGGAGTTTGGAAATATCATTATGTAAATAATTTTGACGATAGATTGCAAAACGATTTTTATAAATTCTCGTTTAATGATAATAATTGGTCGGATATAAATGTCCCAGGAAATTGGGAATTTCAAGGTTTTGGTACACCTATTTATGTAAATGCAACTTATGAATTTACTTCATGGGGTTTTCCACCATATTGGGATAGACCAAATCCACCACTTGTGCCAAAAGAATTAAACGCAACAGGAACTTATCGTAAGGAGTTTGAAATCCCCGCAGAATGGGAGGGAAAAGATATTATTTTGTCATTTGATGGAATTAAAGGTGCTTCTTACTTTTATTTGAATGAAGAATTTCTCGGAATGAGCAAAGATAGTAAATTGCCTGTGCGTTTTGATATTACAGAAAAAGCTAAAATTGGAAAAAATATTTTGGCAATTCAGGTTCATAGATGGAGCGATGCAACTTATTTAGAATGTCAAGATTTTTGGAGAGTGTCGGGAATAGAACGCGATGTTTATATTTATGCCAGACCAAAAGTTCATATCTCGGATTTTTTTGCAAAAGCGATTTTAGACGAAAATTATGAAAATGGATTATTGGATTTAACAGTTAAAATCAATAATTTAGAAAATGACAAATCAACTTATAAACTTAATTATCAGTTATTTGATGATAAAAATAAGAAAGTCGCTGAAGAAACTAAAGAATTGAGTTTTGTTGATAATGTTGCAGAAATAAATTTTTTAAAAACTATTCAAAAAGTAAAAAAATGGTCGGCTGAAGAACCAAATCTTTACACTTTAATCTTAGAAATTAAAAACGAAAACAACGAAAGTATTGAAATTAGCACTAAAAAAATAGGTTTTAGAACTGTTGAATTAAAAAACAAACAATTACTTGTGAATGGCAAACCAATTTTGATTAAAGGTGTAAATATTCACGAACATAGCGAAAAAACAGGACATTATGTTAATGAAGAATTAATGCGAAAAGATTTTGAACTTTTTAGAAAATACAATGTAAACACTGCTCGTACAGCACATTATCCACAGCCTGAATTGTTTTATCAACTTGCTGATGAATATGGGATTTATGTAATTGATGAAGCAAATATCGAATCTCATGGAATGGGCTATAGCTTGCAAGTAGGCGGTTGTTTGGCAAATAATTTAGAGTTTTTAGAATCTCATTTACATAGAACAATAGGAATGTTCGAAAGAGACAAAAATCATCCAAGTGTAATAATTTGGTCTCTAGGAAATGAGGCAGGAAATGGATATAATATGTATCAAACTTATTTATGGTAAAAAAAACATGATGATACTCGCCTTGTACAGTACGAAAGAGCTGGTTTAGAATGGAATACTGATGTTTTTTGTCCAATGTATGTGCCACCTGCCGAAACCGAAGCCTATGCTTTGAGAACAAACGCAAATCGTCCTTTAATTCAATGTGAATATGCACATGCAATGGGAAATAGCTTGGGGAATTTTATAGATTATTGGAATATCATTAGAAAATACCCTTTGTTGCAAGGCGGTTGTATTTGGGATTGGGTTGACCAAGGTATTGAAGAGAAAAATGAAAAAGGCGAAAAAATCTGGGCTTTTGGTGGCGATTACGGTGAAAGAGGAACTCCATCGGCTGGAGATTTTTGTATAAATGGATTGATTTTTCCAGACAGAACAACAAAGCCACATACCGAAGAAATGCGTAAAGTTTATCAAAATGTGTGGTTCCAAGATTTTGATTATAATGCTGAAACTGTAACGATTTACAACGAAAATTTCTTTATAGATTTAAGTCAATATAAAATTGAATATGCAATTCTTTCAGCTGGTAAAATTTTGAAAACAGGACAATTAAATGTTGACGTAAAACCACAAGAAAGAAAAACTGTTTCAATTCCTGGAATTAAGAAATTATTTAAAAAAGATGTTCAAACTTTGATTAATTTTTATGTAAAACAAAAAGATGAAGTTCGCGGTATTCCAAAGGATTGGATTATTGCAAGAGACCAATTTATAGTAAATGAATTTCCAAAATTTGAACTTAAAAATCAAAAAAATAATTTGAATTTAGTTGATGAATTAGGAAAGTTGCAAGTAGTTGGAAAAGATTTTGTTGTCGAAATTAATAAAGAAACAGGAATTATTTTGTCATATAAATATCAAAATTTAGAATTTATAAAAGATGAGTTTGGTTTGCGTCCTAATTTTTGGCGTGCGCCTTTAGATAACGACTATGGAGCAGGAATGCCTAAAAAGTTAGAGGTTTGGAAAAATGCAAGTTATGATAAATTAAATGTACAAAATCTCGAAATTAAAAATGAAATATCAGAGCCTTTAAAAATTAAATTAACCTACAATTTTGAAGAGGCAAATGCAACTTGGGATTTAGAATATACAATTTATAATAACGGAATTATTAAAGTTAATAATAATTTTGATGCACGAAAATCAAGTTTGCCATATCTGTTTAGACTAGGAATGCGTATGCAAATGCCAGCCGAGTTTGTTGATGTCGAATATTATGGTAGAGGTCCTTGGGCTAACTATTGTGATAGAAAAACTTCAACTTTTATTGGAAAATATTCTTCAAAAATTTCGGAATTTAACGAAAAATATGTTTTTGCACAAGAAACTGGACATCATACAGATACGCGTTGGTTGGCAATTTGTAATCAACTTGGCAAAGGCTTAGTTTTTCATGCTGCTAATGAAAATTTTGAATTTAATGTTTCAGATGTTTTAATGGAAAGTATTGATAATGGAGATGATTGGCATAACGATGCTCCAAGATTAACAGCGGTTGATAAAAAACATATTGATGCTTATCAAAAATCTGATAGGGTAGATGTGTTTATTGATTATAAAATGCAGGGAGTTGGTGGAAATAATTCTTGGGGAGCCTTGCCCGAAGAAGAATACAGACTTGTGCCAAAAAATCTAAATGTTGAATATGGATTTTATTTAATTCCTTTTGAAAACACCAAAGAATTAAGTAAAATTTTGAAATAAATTCTCATTCTTTCTTTTGCTTTTAACTTACTGAGTATTAGTGGTTTGGTAAATGTTTGTAAAATCTTATTAACAATGATTTTTATATTGTTGAAAAAAAATAATGATTACTACTTTCTTGTTGTTTGAATAGTTTGAGGCATTTTATTATTAAAATTATAGATTTTCCATTTGTATTTATTTCTTTTTTAAATACTTTTGTCAGCATGTTAACTTATTATTTTTGAGATGGATTATAGTTTTTTTGATTTTTTAATGCTCGTTGGTTCTTTAGGTCTGTTTTTGTACGGAATGAAGATAATGAGCGAAGGTTTGCAAAAACTTGCAGGGAACAAATTGCGTTCAATTTTGTCAGCGATGACAAGAAATCGAGTAACGGGTGTACTTACCGGACTTTTAGTAACAGCACTCATACAGTCATCGTCTGCTACCACAGTAATGGTTGTTAGTTTCGTAAATGCAGGACTGCTTAGCTTAGTGCAGTCAATTGGTGTAATAATGGGTGCAAATATTGGAACAACTGCCACTGCTTGGTTGATTTCTTTATTTGGATTTGGGAAGTTTTCAATTAGTGTCCTCTCTATTCCATTAATGGGTATAGCAATTCCGCTAATTTTTTCATCTAAAAGTAAAAGAAAATCAATAGGGGAATTTATTTTTGGTTTTGCTTTCCTTTTTATGGGACTTGATTTGTTAAAATCTTCAATGCCTGATTTACAAAGCAATCCAGAAGTGTTGGCTTTTGTGCAAAACTTTTCCGACATGGGCTTTTGGTCTATATTGATTTTTTTACTAATAGGTACTATTTTAACTATTGTCGTTCAATCATCTAGTGCAACAGTAGCCCTTACGCTTATTATGGCTACAAAAGGTTGGATAGACTTTCCATCAGCAGCAGCAATGATTATGGGCGAAAATATTGGAACAACTATTACTGCTAATTTAGCTGCAATTCCAGCAAATATAGCTGCAAAACGAGCTGCCTTTGCACATTTTATGTTTAATGTCTTTGGGGTAATATGGATGCTGTTTGTATTCAAATATTTTGTTCAAATGGTTGAATATTTGGTAGCAAGTTATGGACCAGCAAATCCTGCAGGAATATCAGACTATGTAAATTCTTTACCTGCCGAAGAATACAAACAAATAACTACACTCTCAAAATCTGAACTTCCAGCTCATTTAGTAGAAAAGCAAGATACTTACCTAAATTATCAAGCAGCAACTTCTTACGGTTTAACTCTATTTCATACCATGTTCAACATATGTAATGTGATGATAATGATATGGTTTGTAAACTTGTATGAAAAAATTTGTCTAAAAGTTATACGTCCAAGAGTAAGTGAAGAAGAAGACGGAGAATTTGGACTTCAATATATTACTACAGGAATGCTCTCAACAGCAGAATTGTCAATTCTTCAAGCTGAAAAAGAAGTTGAGCTTTACGCTAAACGAGTGCGTAAAATGTTGGGTTTTGTTGAGCAAATGACAAATATGAACCATAATGATAAAAAATTCCTTAAATTATATAATAGATTAGAAAAGTACGAAGAGATAAGCGATAGAATGGAAATAGAAATAGGTTCATATTTGGGTAAAGTAACAGAAGGAAGATTAAGCAACGAAAGTAAAGAACATATTCGTTCAATTTTACGTGAAGTTTCAGAAATTGAAAGTGTCGCCGACGCTTGTTGCAAAATTGGTCGCCATTTAAAACGTAAAATGGACGCAGACATCGTGTTTGGAGACGAATTGGTGGAAAATGTCAACTCTATGTATGAACTTTTAAAAGAAGCTTTTGATAATATGCAAAAAATATTGGCTTCGGCTACAATAACAGAACAAGAACTTATTGCAAGTAGAAGCATAGAAGATGCTATAAACGAACAACGAAATTTATTAAAACGTAAAAATATTGAAAGCCTAAATAATCTTGAATATTCATATCAAGCTAGTGTTTATTATATGGATATTATTAGCGAGTGTGAACAAATGGGCGACTATATTATTAACGTTATTGAATCAATAAAAATAAAAAATAGAGGTTAAAAAATATTTTATAAGGCTGTTTTAAATTTTATTTTAAAACAGCCTTGTATAGATATTAGACTAATTTTGTTAGAATTGCTTTTAATATTAAGTAAAAATTATTATATTTGTAAATATTCTGATTTTAGTAAAAAAAGATATTTAATAATTAGTATTATGAGTTTGACAAAAATTTTAAAAAAAGCATTATTATTTTTTATTTTAGTTTTTTCTTTTTCTG
>Ga0255342_1001347_pt1 | contig 35335 bp, 23 predicted proteins | sample wastewater_treat_3_FD_192416 | JGI IMG/M metagenome (GOLD analysis project Ga0255342, IMG submission 192416) | Wastewater microbial communities from Lulu Island WWTP, Vancouver, Canada - plant14 | ecosystem: Engineered > WWTP > Wastewater > Unclassified | place: Canada: Vancouver, British...
CACTCCCGCGTTTGCGAGATGCTCCCTCATGCGCTCAACCGTGCCTTCGGCATCATCCGAGAGCGTGGGAGCGGCGATGGCACTGAGGGGCACGTGGTCGCCGAGCCTGTGCGAGATGTTCGCCATGTGGCAGAGCGCCGCGGACAGATGCCCTTCCTCGACGTCGCAGTTCAGGTCGCTCACCTTGCGGCTGCGGATGGCGTCCACGAAGTTGCGATAATGGTCGCCGCCGCCCTTGAACTCCTGGGTGACCTTGCCGTCCTCGTCGTAGGCGACCGCGCGATCGTAGCTCGGCGCGACGACCATGCCGTCCTCGCCGTACCAGATATTGCCGACGCCCGCGCCCTGCATCGGCTCGGTGGGCAGCCCGCGGACTTCGAATACCAGTTCGCAGTCGCCGTAGTCGTAGAATGTGACGATGGTGTTCGGGGTCTCGCCGTTGTCACGATAGCCAAAACGCCCGCCGATGCTGACCGCACTCATGGGCAGCGTGCTCTTCTGGAGGCCCCAGCGCGCCTTGTCCATCTCGTGCGATCCCTGATTGCCCAGGTCGCCGTTGCCGTAGTCCCAGAACCAGTGCCAGTCGTAATGGAACTTCTCGCGCAGCGGCTGCTTCTTCGGGGCCGGGCCGAGCCAGAGATTGTAGTCCACGGTCTCCGGCACAGCCTGCGGGGTGAGGACACGGCCGATGCTGGGCCGCCGCTTGTAGCACAGTCCCCGGGCGAGCTTGACTTTCCCGATGCCGCCCGCATGGATGAATGCGATCGCCTCCTGCATCCCCCGGTTGCTTCGGCTCTGAGTGCCGACCTGGCAGATGCGGCGGTACTTTCTGGCCGCGTTGACCATCTGACGGCCTTCGAAGATGTTGTGGCTGGAAGGCTTTTCGACGTACACGTCCTTGCCAGCCTGCATGGCCCAGATGGAACCCAGCGCGTGCCAGTGGTTGGTGGTGGCGATGGAGACGGCGTCAATATCCGCCTCATCGAGCATCACGCGGATGTCCTGGTAGGTCTTCGGCGCCGGCTTGCCCTTCTTCGAAATCTCCTCGAGCGCGCGGCCGAATGTCGCTGAGTCGGCGTCGCACAGTGCAGTGATCACGACGTCGTCCATCCCGGCATAGGCCGACACGTGGTTCATACCCCGGCCGTTGAGACCGATGACGGCAACCTGGATCTTGTCGTTTGGCCCGACTCGCCGCCCTCGCCCCGGCGCGCCGAGCAGCGTGGAAGGCGCCGATGCAGCCGCCAGAAGCAGCGCCGAATCCTGCAGGAAGCGCCTGCGAGAAAGCTTGCTCATGTGCGTTAATCCTTCTTTCCGCGCGCCATGGCAGTGCGGCGCGCTACTGGTTACCGATTCTACACCCTGCGGCGCAACTCCTGCTGTTGAACCCTCGCAAAGGGCGGTGGTAAGATGCACGGGCTGGTGAGGCGGCACTCTGCGCGACCACACCGGCGGGGGATATACATGCCGGAGAGACAACCATTCGGGCTTGCGTTTATCGGGTGCGGCGGCTACGGCCGGTCACTAGCCGACAGCGCGGCAAGAAGCAGCCAGCTTCGGATAGCAGCGTGCTACGACACAGACCGCGCAGCTTCCGCGGACTTCGCGCTCAAGTATAAGACACAATCCTGTTCAGACCTAGACACGCTGCTCGCTCGCGACGAAGTGGAAGGGGTCGTGATTGCCACCCCGAACAACGCCCACATGCCGCCCGCCGTCGAGGCAGCGCGCGCGGGCAAACACGTTTTCGTGGATAAGCCTGTAGCAAACACCCTCGAAGATGCCCTGCGTATCGTCAGCGAGACCGGGCGCGCCGGAGTCACGCTGGCGGTGGGGCACAATGCCCGGCGGTTTCCGGGGCATCGGAGGATGAAGCAACTGATCGCCCAGGGCGTTGTCGGGGTGCCCGTGACAGTGGAAGCGAACTTCTCGCACTCCGGAGGACTCGGGCTCACCGCAGCCATGTGGCGGTCGAGCCGCGCGGAGTGCCCGGGCCTGCCACTGATGCAGCTCGGGGTGCATTTCACTGACACGCTGCAGTATCTGCTGGGGGATATTTCCGAGGTGTCGTCGTTTATGGGGCACGCGGCGATTCCGGCGGATAACGACGACGCGACGGTATCGCTCCTGAGGTTCAAGACAGGCCTGCTCGGCTACCTTGGCTCCAACTACGCTTCGCCGCATGTATACTACATTAATGTCTATGGTACAGCGGGAAACTTATACTGCGAAGGGGGGCAAGCGGTGTCCCTGCGAAAGGCAGGGTCGGCCGAGCGGGAGCAGTTTGCTGTTGAGCCCGCCGACACGCAGGTCGAAGAGCTCGACGAATTCGCCCGGTCGGCCCGCACCGGCGCCCGCGTCGAGGTGGACGGGGAGGTTGCCGTGAAAGCGCTTGCAGTCGTGAGCGCGGCGCTGAGGTCGAACCAGGAGGGCCGTCCCGTTCGAACGGATGAGGTCATCGAGGAAGCGCGGAAAGCGATTAATGGACGATGAATGAGCGGAGCGGGCTTCGAGAGCGGATGAAGGCGGCCTGTCCCGAGCTGCTTCTGGCGGCGGCGCGCGCGGTCAGGAAAGCGCTCTTTCCTGCGCGAATGAGGGCCAAGCGCTTCACAGGGATATACGAGACGAACGCCTGGCAGGACGACGAGTCGGTATCGGGCTCGGGATCGAACCTGATTCAGACCGAGACACTGCGCGCCGAACTCCCCACCCTCCTCAAGCGGCACGAGATCCGCTCGCTGCTCGACGCGCCGTGCGGAGACCTGTGCTGGATCGCGCATACCGAGCTACCGGTCGAGGATTACATCGGCGCGGACATCGTACCCGACATCATCGAGATGAACCGGCAGCGCTTTCAGAATGACGGCTGGTCATTTGTTGTTGCCGACATCATCCGGGACGATCTGCCCCGCGCGGACGCAATCCTGTGCCGCGACTGCCTCGTCCATCTTTCCTTCCGCGAAGCGCTCGCGGCCATCCGCAACATGAAACGCAGCGGCGCGCGCTATCTCCTGACGACTCACTTTACCGATCGGGACTCGAACACGGACATCCAGACCGGGGACTGGCGGCCGCTGAACCTCAGGCTGGCGCCGTTTGACTTTCCGGAGCCGTGCGATCTCATCAACGAGCGCTGCACGGAGTTGGACGGCAAATACTCGGACAAATGCCTTGCAATGTGGCGTCTGGCCGATCTCGCCCCCTGAGCAATGGCGCGGTGGACTGCTTCTCTTTCGGCAGGCAAAGAAAAACCCGCCGGTTTCCCGGCGGGCGAGTCATAAAACTAACTGACAGAAGGAGAAAAGAATTTGGTTTCCGCCTAATATAGGTGCAAGATTCGTGCCAAAACTGCCGATTGCCCGGAAAAACATCAAGAAGTTTTCATCCGACAGCGAGCACTGCTGTCTCACCGCACCCGTTCCAGCGACCGCGCAACTGACAGCAGTGTGCTCTGCTGAACATTTCCTGTCAGCAGAATCATTGCATCGCCAGCATCCAGCGCCAGCGCGGCCTGCTTGTCTTCCTTCCACGCGAGCCCCTTCCAGTCCCGAACCGTCACCTTCGACCGGCCCGCGGACTCCTTCATTTGGAAAGCGCCCGGCGGCTGCACGAGCACGGTGATCTGCTTCGTGGTGGAGGCATAAGTGATCAGAAGCTGCTCCGGCGTCGCCATCTCTCCGTCTTCGGCGAGGCCAGCGGGTGAGTACGCCACGGTCTTAAGATAGAAGTACTGCGGCAGATCCTCCGGGGCGTAAACAGCGAAGTCGGCGCCCCCGGCAGCCTCCCGAATCGCGGACTGCTTGCCCGTGACCGGCGACCCCGCCTGCGGCTGAACCACCTCCAGCCCTTCCGCGATTGGCCTGAGAACCAGGAGAGCTTTCGTTGTGTCGAGATTCTTCTGCCGCAGACCCAGCAGCACTGCGGTCTTTCCCTTTATGACGGTGAGGTCCACAAGCGCGTAACCGTCGGAGGTGTCCTCCCGGCTATACGGGCAGGGGGTTCCATCCACCTCCACTGTGGCGCAGTCCGGACACTCAAGCCCCTCGGGAGTGGTCTGCATTATGTGAATCTGCCTGTCGTCAGCGCTGTAGTATGTCGCCATAAGGACGTCCGAAGGATTCGTGACGGCCTGCAGACTGCCGAGAGTGAACTCCGCCGGCACATTCGTGGGACGGTAAACCTGTATGTTCACTTTCGCCGCGGCGGAACCGAACGGGTCATCCGAAGCTGCGCTTTGGGCGCCAGCCGTGCCCGCAACTGTCAGAACCAGAAGAGCAATCAGCATCGGCCTTGTCAGATTCATCATTCTCCGTATTCCTTCACGCCCGATGTTCGAGCACACTCATCTGCAGTTAAGACTGCCCGGCCGCCGGATTCGGCGCTGTGTCGCTCACGATCACCTCGCGCTACAGGAGGATTCCGGGCCAGCGGCACGAACCCCATTGCAGAACGATTGTACCGGCCGTCGCGCACAGAAGTCCAGATGCGACGTGCGCCTCAGTAGCGCGTGGACGGGAGGCACGCCTGTCCGCGGGGCGCGCAGGCCGATGCACGGCGGCCCGAAATACGAAACAGGGGCCACGAAAGGGTCTGCTATGACTGAAGAACTCGCGATCAACGGTGGTCCGAAAGCGAAGACCACCCCAAACCTTCCTATGTTTCCTGGCGGCTGCGAGATAGGGGACGAGGAGAAGCGCCAGGTTCTGGAGGTACTCGACCGCAAGTATCTGTTCCGATACTACGGCCCCGAAGAGTTCCCTTCGAAAGTCGCCGAACTGGAGGAGCGATTCGCCGCCAAAATCGGAGCGCGCCACGCGCTGGCGACCAACTCCTGTACCTCGGCCCTTATTGCCGCGCTGGCGGCCTGCGGCGTGGGACCAGGAGATGAGGTCATCGTCAGCGGCTACACGTTCTTCGCGTCGTGCGCCGCGGTGGTCACGGCGAAGGCCATTCCAGTCATCTGCGAGATTGACGATACGCTCACCATGGATCCGGCCGACCTGGAGCGCAAGATCACCCCTCACACGAAAGCCGTCATCGCTGTTCACATGCGCGGCGCGCCCTGCGACATGGACAGGATCGTGCCCGTTTGCCGCAGGCATAACCTGATGATCATCGAGGATGTGGCGCAGGCCTGCGGAGGCAGCTACAAAGGGCAGATGCTCGGAACGTTCGGTGACGTGGGATGCTTCAGCTTCCAGTACCACAAGATCATCACAGCGGGCGAGGGGGGAATGGCGGTGACCAGCGACAGCCGCCTTTACGATCGTCTGATGGGATATCACGACACCGCCGCCTGCTGGCGGCCGGACAGGTTCGGCGCCGAGCGGTTTGAAGGCGAACTGTTCGCCGGGGAAAACTACAGGATGGGCGAACTTGCCGGGGCGGTGATGCTCGCGCAGCTCGGAAGGCTGGACGGGCTGCTGGCGGCGATGCGCCGCAACAAGGAGCGCATCAGCAGCGGCATCGCCGGGCTCCCCGGGATAACTCTGCGCAGAATCACGGACGCCGGCGGAGAGACTGCCGTCTGCCTGATGTTCCTGCTTGACGATGCGGCACTGGTTCCCGCATTCACGGAGGCGCTGCGGGCGGAGGGGGTCGAGGCTGCGGGCGTCTACGACAAAGGCATCCCGGACTGGCACATCTACAGCCACTGGGAGCACATCATAGGCAAGTCGAGCGTCACGCCCGTCAGTTGCCCGTGGGAGTGCCCTTACTACAAAGGCAGCGCGGCAAACTACAGCACCGACATGTGTCCGAACACGCTCGGCTATCTTTCGCGCGCCGTTCACCTGAACATCCCGCCACGCCTCACTCCGGAAGACTGCGATATGATCGCCCACGGAATCCGCAAGGTGGCGGGAGCACTCCTCGGAAAGAGCAGTTGAAACCATGAAGCTGGATGTCTGCATCGAGACGGTTTTCGTGTCTCTACCAGTCGAGGAGCGCATACGCAAGACTGCCGAAGCGGGCTACGACTGCGTCGAGTTCTGGTTCCACGACGCTACGTGGGATGGAAAGACCTGCGACACCAGGCTGGCCAAAGATGCCGCGGCCGTTCGCCAGGCATGCGCGGACGCGGGCGCGACACTCAACAATGTTGTAGTCAACGCTCCGGATGGCGGCCCTGGCGGGGCTCCCGTTCGGGCTGATCAGCGGGCTCAGTACCTCGAGAGAGTCGAAGAAGTGATTGCGTTTGCTCACTCCGCCGGGTGCGGCAAGGGCATCACCTGCTCGGGAAACATCCAGCCCGGGCTGAGCGCGTCCGATATGCGCGGCAATCTTCTTGAAGCCCTGTCCGAGGCCGCCAGCATCGCAGCAAAGCGCGATTTCACGCTGCTGCTGGAACCGCTGAACACGTTCGCCGACCACCCCGGCTACTTCCTGGCGTCATCCAGGGAGGCCGCCGCACTTGTGAGGGAAATCGGAAGCCCGCACCTTCGCCTGCTGTACGACATCTATCGCATGCAGATCATGGAGGGGAACGTGATCTCAACGGTCTCGGGAATGCTGGATATCATCGGGCATTTCCACTCGGCTGGCGTGCCGGGTCGCGCCGAGTTGTTCGGAGGCGAGCTGAACTACCCGGAGATTCTTCGCCGCATCGGCGAGGCGGGCTATCAGGGCAGCTTCGGGCTGGAGTACTTCCCCCGGATGGAGGATCATTCCGAGTCTCTGCACCGCAACCGGGAGTATCTGGCGCTCTAGCTCGTGCAGCAAGAGGACAAATCCGGCGCGGCGTGGAACTTCTAGCAATCAGGCCGCGAGTATTGCGCGCGGCTTACACGGGAGGCAACGGTGGACAACAGGAACAGCAGCATTTCAAGACGGTCATTCCTGGCGGGGTCGGCAGCAGCGGTCGCGGCGGCGGGCATTCCCGACTGGTTCGCGGCCGAGGCGGCAGCGGCCGACATGGAGCGCGGCGCGCGCCGGAAACGCTTCGGCCCGAATGACCAGATCAACGTCGGCGTCATCGGGCCGGGAGGAAGCAAGGGAGGCTATCGCCAGGGTCTTCATGACACCCGCAACATCGCCTCAAAACCGGGCGTCAAGGTTGTGGCCGCATGCGACGTGGAGGACCTTCATCTGTCTGAGGCCGCCGAGACCTTCGGGCCGGACTGCAAGAAGTATCACGACTTCCGCGACCTGCTCGCGCGCAAAGACATAGATGCCGTGGTCATCGGCACTCCGGACCACTGGCACGCTTACATCTGCATCGCGGCGATGAAGGCCGGCAAGGACGTGTACTGCGAGAAGCCGCTCACGCTGACGATTGACGAGGGCAAGAAGATCGTCAGGGTGTGGCGAGACACCGGCGCGGTGTTTCAGACCGGCAGCCAGCAGCGCTCGGACGACCGGTTCCGGCTCGCCTGCGAGCTGGTTCGCAACGGCCGGATCGGCAAGATCAAGAGAGTGGAGGCGCACCTCCCCGGCGGACCCACCGGAGGCCCCTTCGCAACTCAGCCGCCGCCCAAAGGCTTCGACTGGAAGATGTGGCAGGGACCGTCCCCGGACACGGATTACATCCCCGAGCGCACGCACGGCAACTTCCGATGGTGGCTGGAATACTCGGGCGGTATGATGACCGACTGGGGCGCGCATCACAACGACATCGCCCAGTGGGGACTCGGGATGGACCGCACCGGCCCCGTAAAGACGGTGGCGTCCGGCGACGGCCCCAAGATATGCCAGAACTGCTACAACACGTTTCCCGCGTTCGAGGTGCATCACACATACGCGGACGGGACCCCGCTGATCACGACCAATCAGGGCGAGAACGGCGTCCATTTCGAGGGCGAGAGCGGGTGGATATTCGTGAGCCGCGGCAAGATTGCAGCCAGCGACCAGAAGCTGCTCGATGAGCCTCTGCCTTCGAACGCGGTGCGCCTGTACAACTCCGGCGACCACGCCCGGGACTTCGTTGACTGCATACGCAGCCGCAAGCAGCCGATCTGCGACGCTGAGATTGGCCACCGGTCGGTGACGGTCTGTCATCTCGGCAACATCTCACTCAGGCTCGGCGGGCGCGAGCTTCACTGGGATCCGAAGAAGGAGTTCTTCATCGGCGATGAGGAGGCGAACGCCCTCCTGAAGATGCCCACGAAGCGCGAGTGGCGCGTGTGAGACGCCTGCGTATCACAGCGTGGATTGCGACGGCTCTGGTTCTCGCATGGGCGGTGGCCAGGGCCGCCGACGGGTCTCACGTGGCCATATCAGACGCCGGGACGGCGGAGGTTGGCCTCGGATCCTCCACCGCCCACGAACTGAGCGGCATCACATTCGCCGGACCGGTGGAGGGCAAGAAGGACACCTACCGCTATCTGGCGGTCAGCGACAACTCGCGCACGCTGCACACGCTCGAGATCGGCATCAATCCCGAGACGGGAAGCATTGCATCGTGCGCGGTCGTTTCTGGCGTTGAACTAGCTGCCGGAAGCGATCTCGAGGGCGTTGCGTTCGACGGCAGCGCGGGGACGGTGTTTGTCTGCGACGAAGCGGGGGCGGCGATACGCGAACACGCGCTCACGGCCAGCCAGAATCATAAAGCCGGAGCGGTGATCAGAGAAGCCTCGCTTCCCCCACCCTTCTCGAAGATTCAGGACAACACCGGCCTGGAGTCCCTTGGCCGCGATTCCGGCGCGCAGTCCCTCTGGACCGCGAACGAAGAGGCCCTGCCCGTGGATGGTGAGAAGTCCACCGCGGAGGCTGGCTCGGTCGTGAGGATTGTGAGGCTTGGCCCCGGCATGAAGCCCACGGGGCAGTGGCCGTACAGCACGGACCCCGTTGGCGGCAATCCGCCGAAGAACGCAAAGCGCGAGCGCAGCGGGGTCGTGGACATAGCCCCCTTGCCCGATGGAACGCTACTAGTGCTGGAACGCATGCTGGACGTGGAGCGCTTCATCTTCGCCGACATCCCGCACTTCCGGTCGCGCATCTATCATGTCGACCTGTCCGCCGCAACCGACGTCTCGGAGTTCAGGCAGGGGCTGAAGGGCCGCAAGTACACGCTCGCCACGAAGAAGCTGCTCTGGGAGGGCAAGTTCAGCGTCGAGAAGCCCTGCAACTTCGAGGGGATGGCTCTCGGGCCGTCGCTGGCTGACGGAAGCTTCAGCGTCCTTCTGATATCAGACGACGAGAAAGGCGCCCTGATGTCCCGCGTGCAGGCTCTCCGCCTCGAGTTCAAAGGCAAGGCGCAGAAGGCGCCCTGAGAGCCGCGCTACTTCTGCGCGGACGGCTCGGAGCTTTTCTTCTCCCGCTCTTTTCGGGCCTTCTCCATCTGCTCACGGGCGGCCTTCGTGGCGTCACGAATCGCTTTGATCTGTTCCTTCGTGGGGTACATGACCGAGATGCCGATGTCGCGCGCGGCTTCCTCGTCCGGCACCTGCACAGCAATCTTGAACTGCGCAAACTGCACCTGGCTCATTGCGGGCATCTTGTCCCTGTTGGCCTTCAGCGGATCGGCCGTGTCCAGCCGCACTGTTCCATCGGCAATCTCCACTCCGCCCGCGTAGTCGGCCAGGATTCCGCTCATCAAGTCCCACTGCTTGCCGTCGAGGCTGGAGAACGGCAGCCCCGCCCCGGTTGTGAGCGCCTTCTTCTGCGCGGGCGCCAGCGAGCCGTAGAGCCTGAGGGCGTCGCGCCCGCCAAACGGGCTGGCAAGCGCGGACGCCACCGCGGGGGAGAGGTCTGGATCGCCCAGCAGATTGTTCTGTATCTGCCGGTCGGTGAGCGCCGCCGTCATCGCGGCAATCTGGTCCAGCGTCAACTCCTGTTGCTTGTCGAGAAGGTCCCTGTAGTGTTTCAGGAAGCTCTCGGGTATCTCGCACGAGCGCTGCAGCGCCCAGTCAGCCGGCCGGACACGCAGGGCCGCGGCGCCCATCTGCCATTCGTACCCCGCCTTTTCGAGGGCAACGAGTAGACGGTACGCGGGTTGTTTGCCCGGCGTGAGGAACAGAGACACGGGCATCATCGAACGGAAGCTCTCCGCGACGACCGGCTTGCCCAGAGCTTCGGAGATGGCACTGAAAGAGACGGACTTCCCCCGATTCTGACCGGAGAGCAACTGCTCCATCTCCGCACCAAATTCAACATCGCCCAGATCGACCTCTCTCGTCCAGAGTGGATCGTTCGGTAGTGATGCTGCCGTTGCGGACGGACGCGCCAGCGCCTCCGCGAAAACGGCCGGGTTGGAGAACTCTGTCACGAGCTGCTTGTTCGCGTCCTCCATGCTTGCGCCCTCATCAACCGCAAACAGCATTCGCCCGAACGCCTTGCCCATCACAGAATCCGTGCTGGCAAGAGGCATTATGGCCAGGGGCACCCCCCGTCCAAACGGGCTGGCAATGGCATCGGACGCCGCCGGCTGGCCTTCCGCGCCAGGCGCCTCGCCCAGCACGATGACCAGACCCCCAAAGCCGATCAGGCCGGCGCTCTGTTCCCCCATCATTTCCGAGCCGAGAACCGTGATCCGTTTCGGCACGACGCTCTGAAACACAGACTGCTGATCGCGTTTCTTGATCTCGGCACCGATGAACCCGCCCTCCATCATCTGGCGGCAGAACTGAGCGGCTTCCGGAGGAAGGTTGGCGAGGTCAATGGTCGCGCGCTTGCCCCGCAGCATGAGGTCGCGCTCGATCGGCGCGTGTTTTTCGATGGAACCCAGCAATGCGGCGTACGCCCTGCCGGGAATGGTTCCGCCCAGGTATGCCAGCCACGGGTTCTTGTCCCGCTCGGCGAGTGCCCCCGACTCGTTCATCGCGAGGGCATCCCTCGCAGCCGACAAGGTGTTCTCGCGCATATCGGCCGCCCTTTCGGCGGCTTCGGCGTTCTGGGAATTGAGCAGATCGGCTTCGAGGTTCTTCGAGTTCCGGTCCTGCCAGAAGAGGTAGGCAAACTGCCCGTCCTTCTTCGCCCGCGACAGCCGGAAGCCCAGAAGGCGCGACAACTCGTCGAGAAGGGATCCGAGCCGCATATCGCTCGCGTGAATCGTGACCAGACGTTCGCTCACGCGCCACTCGCGGTCACTTTCGCCTGCCTTGACAGCGACGCCCGTCATCTCGCTGATCTTCGCGCAGACATCGGCAAGCTTGGTGCTGCTTACATCGAGCGTGATCTTCTGCTCGAGCCTGGCGTCAGGTTCTGGCGTATCCACGTCCTGAGCGCAGAGCGGAAGATGACCGGCGGCCAGCAGAGACGCAGCCAACAGCAGGGCCAGGAAGCAGCGCCGCCAGCGCCGCCGCCCACATCCGTTTGTCGTGACCCGTCCACTCATTGCATGCCTCCTGTGACGGGAGCCCCTCCCGCCCCTCTAGTATAACCTACGGCCTCACCTTCCCGATGGTTGGCGCGGCATGCTGCACGCCCGAGCGCAAAACGGGGCGCCGAGTTCAGCAACCTGTCAAAGGGCGGCGGGTGGCACGAGCGTCCGTCTCGCCGCCCGGTCCCACGCCACAGGCTTGCCGTTGACGACAACCTTGCTGAGGCCCGGCACAGGCGGGATATGCAGCACGATTCGGTTCGGATTGCTGCGGAGCTTCGCTGACAGGAACACCTGCAGGGTCTTTCCGCCATCTTTCAGGCTTGCTTTCAGCGTGACAGGCCCGTAGCAGGTCGGCATGTTCACGAACTGCGCCTGACTGTCCGTTCTCAGCCATGCCAGCGGGCAGATGCGCAGCAGGTGCAGCTCGTCCTCGCGGATCTCGTCGTCAATCACGGCATTGCGCAGGTGCAGCACAGCCGGAATCCAGTTCGTCGTCGCCAGCATGCCGCCGCGCTCTTCGCAGGCCGAGAACGTCTGCTGCGAGTAGCCGCCGGCAAGCATGGAGTACATGCCTTCGAGGAACCTGTTGCGATCGTTGAGTTGCCACGAATGGAAGATGTTCCAGCTATAGCAGATCTCCCACGACGAGACTTCGTGATACAGGAACGGCATGTGTTCCAGGTCGTGCTCGAAACGCGCCATGCGCGCCGGAGGCCCCTCGCGGAACCACAGCAGCGAGTCCTTCATCACCGGGTCGCCCGCGTCCAGCAGCCCCCCGAAAACCAGCGTCAGCGGGCCTGTGTCCAGATAGAACAGATGCCGGAGCTGCCAGTCCTGCTCTTTGGTGAGCTGGGTGGGCGGCAGGCGGCGCTCTTTGCCGTCCGGCCCTTTCCACGTTGGCATCTGCTCCAATTTGGCCCGAAAAGCCTTCTGGAACGCGGCTTTGTACTCCTTCGCCTCCTGCTCGAACTCGGCCGCACGCGGGTGGCCGGTGGCTTTCAGGGCCTTTACCGCCGTGACAAGCCCCTTGTAGATCCAGGCGTCCGTCCAAACAGACTGCACTCGGCTTTCATCATCCGAAGCGCCCGCCGCCGGCATAACACCCGGCAAGCCCTTGTGCTCGATTCTACGGGCGTACCGAATCCACTCGCAGGCCTTCAGAATGACCGGGGTCCACTCGTCGGCGTACGCTTTGTCACCCGAGAGCAGAACGTGTTGCGAGATGAGCCAGAGCAGAGAGCCGTGGTCTGGAAGCCAGGGAACGACCTGCACGTTCGCGGGCAGGCTCAGGTAGCCCGGATGCTGCCGGAAGCCGTCACCCGGCGGAACCACCGCGCCCTGGCTCTTCTTGACCCCCTGCAGATATCGCTCCACCACGTCGAAGCGGCCCATGGGCAGATACGTCCCAGCCATGGTAAGCGAAACCGGTGTCGCCCACGTGCCCACGCCGTAGCCCATGCCGCCAGTCAGCATCGTATAGGTGCCCGTCTCCGGATCCCGCTCGCTCGTCACCACGCTGGACTGGACCGTGCGCCTGATCAACTGGTTGACGTAATCCTCCGGCACGCGGAATGTGGCGGCTGTTTCAGGCTTGCTCTTCCAGTAGGCTTCAGCCTCGCGGAAGGCCGCCTCGCGCCCAAGGGCAAGCTCCCGGTCGAAGATATCACGGTCCATCGGCATCATCGGGATCAGCACGTCCACGTGCTTCACCGTCTTGCCCTGCCAGCCGATGTGCAGGAGCGAGTCATTCTCGGTCGGCGATTTCGGACGCAACGCGACTTCGCAGTTCTGCCCCGGGGGGACGCCTATCAGCACGCGCCCGTCCGGCTCCAGTACGCGGAAACCCTTCTGGCGATCGTATCCGGGCAAGTCCGCGGACAGTTCGCGGCGGTACTTGCTGCCTTCCTGCAGCCACGCAAGTGTCCACGCTCTGGTCATGCTGAGATTGAACGAGGGGTAGTTGATCTGGATTCCCATGCCCGTGTTATCAGGCACCGGAACACCATCAGCCGTGTAGTGCACATACAGGCGCACCCAGGCGAACAGCGGCTCGTTGCCGCGCTTCAGTTCCTGCCCGCCCGGGGTATGCGCAAAGACCTCCTGGCGGATCAACTGCCCGCGATACTGCCACTCGCTCCAGAGGACAGGAGTCTCGGAGTCCTTCCAGCCCTGTACGACCTGACGGTCCTCCTTGATGGGCCCCACTCCGGCCGGCAGCGCATAGAAATCGCCGGGCGTTGTGGCCGGGCGGAAGTAGAACATGCAGTTCGGGTCCGGGTGCGGCGCGCGCAGCCGCCCCATCCAGCTCGCGTGATTGATAATTGTGCCGTTGTGAAGGACATTGAACCGCAGGATGTGGTCTTTCCAGCCGACGACAGTCCACTTGTTGGACATCTCCGGCCACCACTGTTTGGCAATTCCGATGTTCGGCTCCGTGCCCGCCGGCGGAGTAATCTCCCCCGTCGCGGCGTGCGCACACCAGAAGGTCAGAAGCAACACAGTTCCTGACATCGCGGCAACTCGCGCCGCACGCAGCATCGGTATTCCTTCACGCATGAAACTTACTCCCCTCACAGCGGTGCTACCTGCTCCCCGATTCGATGACCACAGACCGCGTCTTCGCGCTCCACTTCACGGGCTTGCCATTCACGAGCACCGTCTGGAGCCCCGGAACGGGGGGCACGTGCAACACGATGCGGCCGGGACTGCGCCTGAACTTGCTCGTAAAGAAGACCTGCAGGGTCTTGCCGCCGTCCTTGAGGCTGGCCTTCAGCGTAACAGGTCCGTAGTACGTCGGCATGTTGACGAAGCGAGCCTGACGCTTCGTTGAGAGCCACGCCAGCGGACAGAGGCGAAGCAGGTGAAGCTCGTTCTCCCGGATCTGGTCGTCCACAACCGCGTTGCGCAGGTGCAGCACCGCCGGAATCCAGTTCGTCGCGGCCAGCATGCCGCCGCGCTCCTCGCAAACGCTGAACGTCTGCTGGGAGTACCCGCCCGTCAACAGAGCGTACATCCCCTCAAGGAACCGCTCCCTGTCTGCGAGTTCCCACGAATGGAAGATGTTCCAGCTGTAGCAGATCTCCCACGACGAGGCCTCGTGATACAGGAACGGCATATGAGTGTAGTCGAGTTCGAGCCGGGCCATTCGCTGCGGCGGCCCTTCACGGAACCAGTAGACAGCGTCGCGCATTATCGGGTCGGTGGCGCTCATAAGCTCTCCCCAGACCAGGGACATCGGCCCGCCGTCGAGATAGAACACATGCCTCCACTGCCAGTCCTGCATCCCCGAGAAGAACGAGGGAGCAAGACGCCGCTCCTTCCCGTCAGGGCCGCTCCACGCCGGCATCTCGGCGTACTTCGCGCGGTACGCCTTCAGGAAGGCCTCCCGATACTCCCGCGCCTCCTGCTCGAACTCGGCGGCGCGCGGATGATTGACCGACTTCAGGAATCTGACCGCGGTGACCAGACCCTTGTAGATCCAGGCGTCCGACCAGATAGCCTGCACGCGTGACTCGTCATCCGACCATCCGGCGGGCGGCATGATGCCGGGAACGCCGGGATGCTTGATCGCGCGGGCATACTTGATCCAATCGAGTCCCTTCAAGATAACCGGCGTCCACTCGTCGGCATATGCTTTGTTGCCCGAAAGCAGGCAGTGCTGCGATATAAGCCAGAGCGTGGAGCCATGATCGCAGAGCCAGTGAACCACGGCGACACGCGCCGGCAGGCTGAAGTAGCCCGGGTGCAGCTCGAAGTAGTCTCCCGGCGGCTTCACCGTTCCCTGAGTGCTCTTGTATCCCTGCAGGTACTTCTCGACAACATCGAAGTGCCCCAGCGGGTGGTACATCGCTCCCATGGTGATGGCGGTGGGCGTGGCCCACGTACCGACGCCATAGCCCATTCCGCCCGTGAGCATCGTGTAATCGCCCGTCTCCGGATCCCGCTCCGATGTGACCTCGGAGGACTGAAGGTTGCGGTGAACGAGTTGGTTCACGTAGTCCTCGGGCACATCGAACGTCGCGGCCGTGGGACTTACCTTCTTCCAGTACGCCTCGCACTCCCGGAAGGCGCCGTCGCGCCCGAGTGCCATCTCTCTGTCGAAGGTCGCTTTGTCCACGGGCATCATCGGAACCAGGATGTCCACATAGCGGCCCGTCTTCGCCGCCCAGCTCACGTGCAGCAGGCTGTCGTTTGCTGACGGCACGCCCTTCTTGAAGACCGCCTGGCAGTCCTGCCCCGGAGCCACGCCGATGCGAACCCGCCCATCCGGCTCCAGAACACGCAATCCTTTTGCCTCATCGTATGCTTCGCCGTCAGACGAAAGATCTCGGCGGTACTTGCTCCCGGCGGGCACCCACCGCAGCGTCCACGCCTTCTTCATGTCCACATTCAGGGACGGGTGGTTGATCGTGATGCCGAATCCAGCCCGCGCGGGCACCGGCATAGGCTCCGCCGAGTAGCTTACCGACAGGCGTACCCAGGCGAACAGCGGCTCGTCTCCGCGCTTCAGCGGCTGGCCGCCGGGCACATGAGCGAAAACCTCCTGCCGCAGTAGCTGGCCGTCAACCTGCCATTCGCTCCAGAGAACCGGTGTATCAGTCGAGTTCCAGCCCTGAACCACCGACCCATCGTCAATGAGAGGGCTGACGCCCTCCGGCAGAGGCATGAATCCTTCCGGGCTCGCGCTCGGCCGGAACGAGAACATGCAGTTCGGGTCCTCGGGCGGCTTGCGCATCCGATCCATCCAGCTAGCCGACGTGATGATCGTTCCGTTATGAACGACATTGAACCTGAGTATGTGATCTTTCCAGCCGACGACGGTCCACTTGTTCGGCATCTCCGTCCACCACTGGCGAGCGATATTGATATTGGGCTCCAAAATCTGGCCTCCTTGTCCGTACACAACCGAGCTGGCTCCGACACAGGCAGACAAGACAAGAACAGCCAGCGCCACCCGAACGGGCGCTCGCCGGCGCCACGACCCTGTTGTTTGAACCATTCGATGCATCCTCCAGTTGCGCCGTTAGCCCGCGAGGGCGGGCCCGGCGCTCCATTGTAGCGCAGATGGCCTCGCTGGTAACCCGGAAGAAGCGCCGATTACTTTAGGTTTCCCGTAGAGAGCCAGGCATTGAGCCACCCCACGTCCGCATGAGATAAACTTGGTTCATGCAGGACCCGAAATGGCTGGACTGGGCAAAGCGCATACAGGCGATCGCGCAGACCGGCCTGGCGTATGTCCGTGACGTGTACGACCGCGAGCGGTATGAACAGATCAGAGACATCGCCGTCGAGATAGCCGCGGCGCGCACGGGAGCAGATGACGCAACAGTCCGCGAGCTGTTCGCGACGGATACGGGGTACGCGACGCCCAAGGTGGACGTCCGGGGCGGCGTCTTTCGCGACGGAATGATACTGCTGGTGAAAGAGAAGATGGACGGCCTGTGGACACTGCCGGGCGGATGGGCGGACATCGGGCTGACGCCGGCGGAGGCCGTCGAAAAGGAAGTTCTGGAGGAGTCGGGTTTCATCACCCGCGCCGTCAAGCTGGCGGCGGTGTACGACAGAAACAGACAGGGTCACCCGGCCAGCCTGTTTCACATATACAAGCTGATGTTCGTCTGCGAGATTGTGGGCGGGAGCATAGACCCCGATCACGAGATAGAAGAAGCCGCCTTCTTCCCCGAATACCCCCTGCCCGAGTTGTCCCTTTCGAGGACAACGGCGCGGCAGATCGGGCGGCTCTTCGAGCACGCGCGGCATCCGGGGATGCCGACGGATTTCGATTAACCCGTCAAGATGGCGGGACGGAGACAAGCGCAATGAGCGACAAGGCAAGCTGCGAGCACATTCCGGACATAGTGGAGCTTCTTCTCAAGTCGTATGCCGATTTGGGCGGTATCAACCATATCGAGGGAGTGAATCTTCCCGACCGCGGCGCGGTGCAGACGATTACAGACGACCTGCTGAGGCTCGTCTTCCCGGGCTTCTACGAGACGGTGGGTGTCCATGCGGCCGCTCTGCGGTATCACGTCGGCGCTTCGGTCAGTTCGCTCGCCGAGCGGCTCCAGACGGAAATCCGCAGGAGCCTGAGCATCAGCCCGGAGGCGTCAGAGGCCGCCGGTGACCCGGACAGGCTCATCTGCGAGTTCCTCAAGGCGATCCCCGGCATCCGCGAGAAGGTGCAGCTCGACGTCCACGCCGCCTACGAGGGCGACCCCGCCGCGACCTCGCGAGAAGAAGTGATACTGTCCTATCCCGGCCTGGAGGCGATCACCGTCCAGCGTCTCGCGCATTTTCTCTACCAGCGCGGGGTTCCCATAATGCCGCGAATGATGACCGAGATCGCGCACGCGCGAACCGGCATTGACATTCACCCCGGCGCAAGCATCGGCGACTTCTTCTTCATTGACCACGGCACGGGCGTGGTTATCGGGGAGACCACGACCATAGGCAACAGGGTCAAGCTGTATCAGGGCGTGACGCTCGGGGCGAAGAGCTTCAAGAAAGACGAGCAGGGGCGAATCGTCAAGGGCGGCAAGCGGCATCCGTCCCTGGAGGACGACGTAACCGTCTACGCAGGGGCCACGATCCTCGGGGGCGACACGGTCATCGGACAAGGCTCGGTGATCGGTGGAAACGTCTGGCTCATCGAGTCGGTTGCGCCGTATACGCTCGTGAGCTACGAGAACGGCGAAACCCGCCTGAAGAGCATGCGCCAACCGGGGCAGGTGAGGGGCGCCAAGTGATTCTCGGGGCTCACAGGAGCACGGCGGGCGGAGTCTGGAAGGCCGCGGAGTCCGGGCGCGATATCGGCTGCGACGCCATTCAGGTATTCACGCGGGCGCCGCAGCAGTGGTCGGCCAAACCGCTCGATCCCGACGACGGCCAGAGGTTCCGGCAGGCCTGCCGCGATTGCGGAATCAGCGCAGTGCTGGCGCACGACATCTATCTCACGAACCTTGCCACGTCCCGCGCCGACATCCGCGAGAAGTCCATCGCCTCGTTCAAGGACGAGATCGCCCGATGCGAAGTGCTGGGGATTCCCTGGCTGGTGACGCACTGCGGAGCGCATGACGAGACGGGCGAACAGGCGGGGACAGCCCGTGTCGGGGATGCTCTGAAGGAGTGCCTCGACTCAGCCGCAACAGACAGCGTGACGGTGCTGCTCGAAGGAACGGCCGGACAGGGATCCGCGCTCGGCTGGCGGTTCGAGCAACTGGCTCAGTTGCTCACCGAGACCGCCCGGCCAGAGCGCACAGGCATCTGCCTCGACACCTGCCACATGTTTGCAGCGGGGTATGACATCCGCACAACCGCAGCCTATGAAGAGGTGATGCGGGCCTTCGACGACACGGTGGGCATCGAGCGCCTCCGCGCCGTTCACGCGAACGACGCAAAGAAACCCCTTGGCTCACGCGTGGACAGGCACGAGCGTCTGGGCGAAGGCCAGATCGGCCGCGAGGGGTTCAGCCTGCTGATCAACGATCCGCGCATGGCCGATATCCCCATCGTCGTGGAAACGCCCGATCTGGACAGGCACAAAGAGGACCTCGAGTTTCTGCGCGGCCTGAAGACCGGCTGAACGCCAAAGGTCAGGCAAGCAGCCTGTTGTCAATCAGGCGGGTCGCGCCGATGACAACCGCGAGAGCGATGAGCACCCGAGTACTGCCTTCCGCCGCAGGCAGAAGAGTCACCGGGTCCACGACTTCGACATAGTCCACGCGCGCAAGCGGCTCCGACTCGATCACGCCGCGCACACCCTCGCCAAGAGCTTCCGGGCCCCGCTCTCCGCGGGCCCACGACTCTGCCGCGAGATCGAGCGACTGATTCAGCACGAGCGCCGCCTTTCGCTCATCCGCGGAGAGGTACCTGTTCCTGCTGGACATAGCCAGCCCGTCGGCCTCGCGGACGGTAGGCACGGGCACGACCTCGACCGGCAGGTTGAAGTCGGACGCCATCTGCTGAATCACGCGAAGCTGCTGGTAGTCTTTTTCACCAAAGTATGCGCGCGCCGCCCGCGTGACATTCAGCAGCTTGAGCACGACCGTGGCGACCCCGCGAAAGTGGCCCGGGCGTGACGCCCCGCACAGACGCTCGGCCAGAGGCCCCGTCTCCACGTAGTTCTGGAATTCGGCCGGGTACATGTCCGCGGCAGACGGCGCGAAGACGACGTCCGCCCCCGCGGCCTCCGAAAGGATCGCATCCTGTTCCAGCGATCTCGGGTACTTGTCGAGGTCCTCGGAAGGCCCGAACTGCGTGGGGTTCACGAAAACAGTCACGATCACAAGATCGCACTCGTCGCGCGCTGCGCGGACGAGCGAGAGATGCCCCTCGTGAAGCGCGCCCATGGTGGGGACGACGCCGACGATTGTGCCGGATACCAGCGCCTCACTGGCGAGACGCTGCAGTTCAGCGGGACTGTGGACAAGGCGCATCGGCTACTCCTCCTCCGCCGGAGGGAACTCGCCGCCGCGCACGTCTTCCGCATACTGGCGGAACGCAGTCCGGAGGAGGTCGTGAAGCTCGAGATAGCGTCTGGCGTGCTTTGGCGCGAAACGCTCGTCCATTCCGAGCATATCGTTCACGACGAGCACCTGGCCGTCGCAATGGGGTCCGGCGCCGATGCCGATTGTGGGGATTCGCAGCGCCTCGGTTACCCGCTTTGCAGCGGCGGGAGGCACAAGTTCCAGCACAACCGAAAACGCCCCGGCGTCCTCCAGCAGCAGGGCGTCCTTGACGAGCTGCTCCACTGCTTCTTCCGTGCGCGCCTGCTTCCTGTATCCTCCAAACAGATGAACGCTCTGCGGCGTCATTCCCAGGTGGCCCATGACGGGGATGCCGTAAGCGACCATGTCGGCGATCGTATCGGCCACGGCCGCGCCTCCCTCGAGCTTCACGGCGTGCGCCCCACCCTCTTTCAGAAACCGGCCAGCATTTGCGATGGCCTGTTCTTTGCTGATCTGGTAGCTGAGGTAAGGCATGTCCGCAACGAGCATCGCGCGACGGATTCCTCTGCTGACAGCCCTGACGTGATGCAGCATCTCGTCCATTGTGACGGGCAGAGTGTTCGCGTAGCCCAGCACCACGTTGCCGACGCTATCTCCCACGAGTATCACGTCAATGCCGCTGTCATCCTCCAGGCGCGCGGTGGGGTAGTCATAGGCCGTAAGGACGGCAATGCGCGCTCCAGCCGCTTTCATCTCGTGCAGCAATGGCGCTGTTACGGCTCTGTCTGAAAAGTTAAGCATACCTGTACCTTGTTGTCCGAAAGACCCGCCGCCAACCCTCCACCGGCTATCGCACGCCGGGTTCCTGTGTCCACGACTCGCGCATCGAATCCGTAAACCACCACCCGAGCAGCATGCTGACAAATATGAAGTTGCCACCGAACGCAAGAATCGCGATCTGGAAGGCGTCGTGACAGAACAGAGCGTTGCCCAGGACCGCCAGAGACGTCACCGAGAACGCGCGAACCAGGTTCTTGGACACGCTGTCCTGCACCGTCGAACTCACGGCATACAGCCCGAGGGCCAGCCAGAAGCAGATGACCGAGCACACGGCCAGCACCAGCCCCACCGGAGCACTCCCCGCTCGCCGCGCACCCCGGCGGATGGACTGAAACAGCAGCTCGTCGCCGTAATGCCCGAAGAACCGCCCGCTTCGCAGCAGTATCCCGAGCAGAAGCCCCTGCAGCACGAGCGAACCGCTGATTACCACGTTCCAGCCCTTGAACAGAGCGAACGAGCCTTCCAGCCCGGGCATGATCCGCGAGGGCTGAATCTCGGTTGACAATACGCAGAGCATAAAGAAGAGCATCCACCCGGCGAGATTCGCAAACAGCACCGCCGGCGCGGGAGGGCATTTCGTCGGGACACGGGACATCGGGTTGGGAGGACGGCTTCGTCCGCTGCCCGTGCCCGCCAGGCGGTTCAGCTTGGCAAGAACCTCCCGGTCGTTCGGGTCGCACTGCACGGCGTATGTGTAGTTGTGAAGGGCCTGATCCGTCTTCCGGCGCGCCTGCATGATATCGCCGAGAATCGTGTACGCCCTTGCGTTTCTGCGGTCGTCCTTCAGCACCTCTCCGCACAGCCTCTCCGCCTGCGTAAGGTGCCCGCTGATGAAGGCGAGTTCGGCTTCCCGCAGTATGCGCGCGGCTCGCGGCTGGCGGCTCTGGTTGCCGACAGATGGGCGCGGATACTCGTGCGCAGTCGAGGATGTCCTGCCCTGACCAGGACGCTGGCCGGATCTCTGAGCCGCACGTTCGGCGAATCGCTTGGCGTCGTAGTCCCGGCGCTTGATCGGGTCTGACAGAGTGGTGTAAGCCTCGTTGATCTGCACGAACGCACGTTGCGCCAGGCGCTTGTCCGGGTGAACGTCGGGGTGATACTTGCGCGCAAGCCGCCGAAAGCTCTTCTTGATCTCTTCCGGCGTGGCATCGGGCTTGACGCCGAGAATCTCGTAGTAGCTGCGCACCGGAGGCATCTAGCGCACCCGCCTCGCAGCCCGCACAATCTCAGTCCATGGGGAACGCTGGCTCAATCCCCGCCTCCGCCGAGTTTCGTCGCATACGAGCCATAGAAGCCCACGACCTGCATCGCCGTCATCAGACCCGCCGCAAGAATCGCAACGACCCCCGCGGCTATCGCGGAGATCCTGAGAGCCGAACGCGCCTCGTCGTTGAAATACCGCGATGCGCTCTCCATCATCGTGTCAATATCGCCCGTCTTCTCACCGGTTCCGAGCATTTGAAGGGCGCGGGCAGGGAAGGCGCGCGTGCGGGCAAGGGCGGTGGTAATCGGCTCCCCTGCTCTCACGGCCGGCGCCGCCTCGCGGAGGCGGCGGCCCATCGAAGCGTTTCCGCATGAGTCCGCCGCGAGTTCCAGAGCAAGCCCGAGGTCAATGCCGCTGCGATAGGCAGCCGCAAGAACATCGGCCGCGCGGGCGGCTGACATTTTGTTCACGATGCCGCCGATTCCGGGCGTTTTCAGCTTGATGTGGTCCCAACCCAGCTTGATGGGCGGAACAAGCGCGAGCAGCAAGCGGGCCCCGATGAACACTGCCGCAACCACCACAACCGCCGGCAGGTATCTGTCGCGGACGACCCGCGCCGCGGCTTCCGGCCCCTGAAGCACCGCAATCGGCAGCAGGGGTATAAACGCAATAGCAAGCAGCACGAACGCGGGGTAGGCAAGCTGGAACATGAAGTCCCGCCGCGTCGCCAGTTCGGCTTCATTCATGCTCGCGAGTGCTTCAACCGCCTTCGGGAGAGTCCCAGCGTGCTCGCCCGCGCGAATCAGGGCGATCTCAGTGGCCGGGATGGATGACGGATACTCCGCCAGAACCGACGACAGCGGCTCTCCGGCAGCCGTCCTGCGGGAGGCCTCGGCGGCGATTCGGGCAAGTGACCCGCGCCCCGTCGCCGCAATCGTACCGAGCCCTTCACTCATGGGCATCCCGGAGTTCAGGACGGCCTGAAGCTGGGCCCAGAACTGCACCCGCTGGCGAAGGCTGACCGGCGGAAAGACGCGGGCGAACACCGACTCGCTCGACTGCGCATGGGAAGGCCGCCTGGCGGCCCTGAGCCGCAGCGGGTACAGGCCGAGTTCGCGCACCTGCGCGGCGGCATCGGACTCGCTTGCCGCCTGCAGGCTGCCGCTGACTTCTCGCCCGTTTCTATCCTTTGCCACGTATTCAAAAGTCACAGTGCCCACGCGTCCAGCCTTCCCGCCCCCCATAACGCTGCCCGGTACAGTAAACCGGAAACTCGCCCGCCTAACAAGAGCCGGTCCTTCTTCAGCTTCCGCCCGCGCCGTCCTAGAAGCCAGTGTATTCGAAGATGAAGTCGAAGTAGCCCTTCAGCAGCATATACACAGCGGCAACTGTCGCCGCGCCCGCCGCGAGGGCCGCCGGAAGCAACGCCGCCATCTTCATCAGTCTCGACGAACTCTGATACCGCGCGCCGTAGTCCTGCTCGAGGCGCGCGAGCATCTCAGGCACGCGTCCCGCACGCTCGGCGGTCGAGATCATCTGCTGGTCGTCGTACGGGATCACCCCGGTTGCGCCAAACGCCGCGCCAAAGCCCGCGCCGCTCGACAGCGATGCACGCCCCTGGGCAAGCTGCCACGACACGCGGTGATTGCCGATCGCGTCCGCGGCCGCGTCCCACGCCACGACCGGCGACACGCCGCCCGCCAGCAGCCGCCCGAGCATGCGGTAGAAGCGTTTCAGCAGCACCAGCTTCTTGAAGCGCCCCGCAACGGGCAGAGAGACGACTACTGCATCGGCCAGCCTGCGTCCGCGCCCGTACTCGAGCGAGCGCATGATCAGCCAGTACAGCAGCAGAACGGCGGCCGCCGCGGGAAGAGCCTTCGTCGCGAATGCGGCCGGCCACGCCGCAACGGCCTCCTTGAAAACCTCGTACCATTTATCTGACAGCGGCTCCAGTCCCTGCGTGTGGGTCTTGATGTACGCGCCAACCACGGCAAGGAAATGCACGACAACCAGCGTCCCGGCCAGATTCACGTTGTTGAACCACCGATACCAGCGATACCGCTCCCGGTGGGCCTTCTCTTCTTCCAGCCCCGCCGCCAGATCGGCGTACACATCGTGCACGAAGCCGCCGAGTTCGCCGGCAAGCACCGCCATGCGGAAATCCGTCCCGAAGACGTCCTGGCTCGCCGCCATTGCATCCGCCACAGACGACCCCGCGCGGATTCGCTCCGCGACGTCCAGCGACGCCCTGCGGATGCGCCCGTTGCGCGTGCGTCCGCCAAGCGACCGAAAGCAGTCGTAGGCAGAGATACCGGCTCGCGCAAGCTCGGCAAGCTGACGCCAGAAGAGCGCCTGGTCACCCACGGGCAGCGGCGACGTCACATATGCCGAAACGGCGCGTGCAGGACCCTGCGCAGTACCTGCGGCCGGCCCTGCAGAGCCTGCGGCCGTCTGCGAATCAGCAGGCGCCACAGCCGAAGGCGTAAAGCCCATCTCCCGCAGACGCGCCTCGACAGCGCCTTCGTTCGAGGCGTTCATTGCCCCGCGCATCACCCGCCCGCTCGCATCCAGCGCCTCGTAGCGGAAGAGCGCCATTCTACGCCCTCCCCCGCGTGTCTGTTGCGAGATTCGGAGGCCCGCTGAAGACGCGCAGACCCGAAAGATCGCGGGATGCTGGCAACTCCCTCAGGAGTTGGCCCCCCGGAAGGCGCACATCGGGGTCTATCTCAATGAGAGGGACCAGCGCAAAGGGGCGCTCGTGAAGGCGCGGATGAGGAATGATGAGTCCGGTTTCGAAGACTGCCTGATCGCCGTACAGGAGGATGTCGACATCAATGTTGCGCGGGCCCCATCGCTGCGCGCGAACCCGCCCCATGTCCGCCTCCACGCGCAGGCAGGCGTCAAGGAGTCCGCGAGGCGGCAGGCTCGTCACAACACGCGCCGCCATGTTCAGAAAGTCCGGCTGGTCTATCACCAGAACCGGCTCCGACTCGTATACCGAAGACACAGCCGATATCTCGATGCCCTGTTCGCCGAGACGCCCGAGCGCCTCGAACAGGCTGAGCTTTCGATCTCCCAGGTTCGAGCCAAGCCCCAGGTAAGCGGTGATCATCGGGGCCGCGCCCTGCCCTTTTCGCGCGGGCTTGCCTGGTCAGACTTTGTGGATGCAGCGCCCTCGAGCGTCGTGTGCAGCCTCCATTACAACCTCAGACAGCGTGGGGTGCGCGTGAACGCTGTGAATCAGCTCGTCAATGGTGATTTCGGATGCAATGGCCGTCGCGCACTCCGCCAGCAGATCGCTCGCGTGCGGCCCCACGATATGCGCGCCCAGAATCTCACCGTGCTTCTCCGAGACAACGAGCTTCACAAAGCCTTCGGTCTCGCGGCCGCCCAGGGCCCGGCCGTTGATTGCGAACGCGAACTTGCCCACAACAACGTCGGCGTGTTTCTCGCGCGCCTGCGCCTCGGTATCTCCCACGCTTGCAAGCTCGGGATGCGTGTAAACGGCAGCAGGCATCGCGTGGTAGTTCACCGTGCGGGGATGCCCCATAATCGTCTCCGCCGCCGCCTCGCCCTCGGCCGACGCAGCGTGCGCCAGAAGCGGCTCGCCGATGCAGTCCCCTATGGCGTAAACGCCCGGCACCGAGGTCTGGTAGTTCGCATCAACAGCAACCGCGGCGCGGTTCATTCTCACGCCGATAGCATCGAGATTGAGCCCTTCGGTGCTCGGCTTGCGGCCGGCCGCCAGCAGGATAACGTCCGCGTCCAGGGTTTCCTCGCCATCTCCCGAGTTGATTAACGCCCTGCCCTGCTTTCCAGACACAAGCGCCTTCTTGAGCGTAGTGCCGGTCTTGATGGTGATTCCCTGTTTGCGAAGGTGTTTCGCAAGCTCGGCGGCCGCTTCGGCATCCGCCGCTGGCAGGATCTGCGGCATCATCTCGACAACGGTGACAGACGACCCCAGAGCGTTGAAGATGTAGGCAAACTCGAGGCCGATGGCACCCGCCCCGACTACGAGCAGCTTTCCGGGAACGCGGTCGGCGAACACGGCATTGTCGCTTGTCCAGACTTCGGGAAAAGCGTCAAGACCTTCAATAGGCGGCCGGGACGGGACAGAGCCCGTCGCGACTATGACATTCTTCGCGGTGATGGTCTGCTCGGCCTCGCCCTGAACACGGATCGAGTTCGCAGTCACGAACGATCCGAGCCCGCGGATGTGGGCGATTCCGTTCTTCTTGAGAAGTACTCCCACCCCGCCCACAAGCTGCTTGACCACTTTTCTGGCGCCGCCGGATATCCCCGCCATGTCGAAAGCAAGATTGTCCGCTGAGAGGCCGAACGCGCTCGCGTTCTGCATGTTCCTGAAGAGCGCGACGCTGGAGATAACGGCTTTGGTGGGGATGCAGCCGACGTTCAGACAGGTGCCGCCCAGCGATTCCTTCTCTATCAGCGCGGTCTTCGCTCCAAGCTGGGCCGCCCGGATGGCGGCGACGTATCCGCCAGGGCCGCCGCCAATGACTGCAACATCGAAATCGTATGAACCGCCGCTGTCGGGCTTCGCCGCGGAAACTGTCAACATGGCCTCCTTAACTGCCAGGGCGGACACGCCTGCCATGCAGCCGCGCCCGAGAAAAACGCCGGGATGCCGCGCGCGCCGATGCCGGGCGCCCCGCCTGTTTCGAGCTTATCATGTTTGCCGAACCGTGCGCAAAACGCCGGGCACAGGCTCAGACTTCGAGCACCTCCGGCGTCACCGCGATGGACACGGGAAGCATCACCCGGGACAGCCCTGAACGAACCGTCAGAACGCACTCATGCGCACCCTGCACGGCGTCCTTCGGGACTGCAATCTCAAAAACACCGCGAGGCTTCCGGACAACCTCCCAGCCATCGGGAGCCGTCAACGCCACCTGTGAGCCCGGCGGCAGGCCCTTTGCGGTCATCCGCACGGCGTCTCCAGAGTGCGCCGCGTGAGGCGCCTCCAGCGTAATGGGCGCACCGCATATCTCCACCTCGAGCCCGCGTCCGCTGATGAACACCGGCGACGACGCCCTGAGAGCAAGCAGGCTCTGCCCGTCGAACTCGGCGGGAGAAACTGCGTCTCCCATAAGATCGGTGATGGTTACGTCTCTTCCCGAGATGTTCAGCGACAGGAGCTGATCTCCAGCCGACGACCATACCGCCACAGTCTGGCGCGCAGCCCCTTTGAAGCTGAACCCCAGAACACTCTTGCCGAGATCGAGCTGCTTCTCGACACGCGCGTCCGCAAGCGTCCGGCACACCGTCGCCAGAGCACGGAAACCGGGCTTCGGCGCCATGTCCGGGTGCCGCACGACTCCGAACCTGTGCTCGTTGTAGAACGGGTTGCCGCCGTCCTCGCGGAAGTCGTACCAGGAGATGTTGGTGTCAACACCGGAAGCAAGACCCGACAGATAGCAGCGCGCAAGGAATGTCGCCTGATTGCGCTCAGACAGCCCGCCGTAGAGCTGCGTCGGAAGGCCCATTTCGGTGATCCAGACAGGCTTCTCCTTTCCATCGGCAGATTTCGTCAGAGCCACCGTATCACGCAGCTCTTTGATGAATCCCATCTCATCCAGCGATCCGCGATAGGGATGGATCGTGAGGATATCGAACGGGGCGCCCGCCTCCGTCACGGACTTGATGAACGGGGTGTCTATGCCAGCCGTGGAACACCCGAGCACCCGCGCCTCGGGATCGGCCTCTTTGATGGCTCGGTACGCCGCTTTCAGAAGCTCGGGGTAAAGCTCCTTCGGCCCCGACCAGAAGAAGATGTTGGGCTCGTTCCAGATTTCCCAGTGCTTGATGCGGTCTTTGAAGTGCGTCACCAGCGCCGTGCAGTAGCGCGCGTAGTCCTCGATCCCCTCCTGCGTATAGGGTTTCGTCCATCGCGACCAGTACGCGATCAGGCCGTACACGCTGATGCCGTTTCTGTTCGCCGTCTCCACCAGATGGTCGTAGAAGCCGAAGTCGAACCGGCCCTTCTCCGGCTCGACGCGGTGCCACTGGAACTCCTCTCGCGACCACTTCACGCCCGCCGATGCCGCCAGAGCCGCTTTCGCCTCGACATCCGCTCGCCCGTCCTCATTGTCGGCGGCGCGATACAGATACAGGCCCATTCCGAAAGGAGATTCCGGGACCAGAACAGAGGACCCCTTGCCCTTGACTGGAAGGACAGCCGTAGTGCTGACCGGGCCGTAGGTTCGCGATCCGGAACGGTAGCGGAAGACGCACTCGCTGAACGAACCCTCGACGGGGGCTCGCAGGCTGTGCTGCGCGCTTGCGCCCGCTTTGGCGGCAAGCATCCGGGAGCCCGCTGCAATCTCGCGGCCGCTCCAGTCGCGAACCGACCATGTAAGCTCGCCCGACACGTCCTCACCCGTCAGATTCCGCAAAGCGCAGGAGAACGCAGCCCGTTTGCCGTCTGCCTGCCCCGACGGAACGAGCACCACTGACATCTCCGGCGGAATGGCTGTCACCGCCTTAATCTCGAGCAGGCGCGCCTCACCGCCCCGGCTCTCGCCCGAGCGGTCCAGACACAGCCCGATCACGCGCAAGGGAAGCACCGGCACCCCGTTGTCGTCGCCTCCATGGTGGCTCCATCCAGGCATCCCCACCAGGTCCACAACGAACTCCTGGCGGCCTGTGCCCGAGAGCGTGCCGAGCGTCTTTTCGAAGCTCTGGAAATGCCCCGCGAGCTGAAGCCTCACATCCGCCCCGCCCTGTTCGCTTTCGAGCGTCAGGATGAGCTTTGACGGCTTCCCCATGATGGCAACGTCAGACACGACACCCACGGATGTGGCGCCGCCAGAGTAGTCGTATTTCAGCAGAGGCGCAGTCCACCGGCTCGCGCCGGACTTCCCGTTCGCGGTGAGTCCCCACGACTCGTCCGGCCCGAATGTCAGGACCGTGTATTCGGTCTGGGCGCTGCTCGCCCGCGGCTGATCCTCCACGAGCCTGATGTTGTCCAGATGCACGCTGCCTGTTCGCGCGCCGTCGTTCTCCACGATGAAGCCGATGCGCGTCGGCGCACCCCGGAACACGCCGTCGTTCTTGCCGCCCCAGTGCACGTCCCAGCCATCCAGCGCGATATGCAGTTCCTGCCAGCCCCTGTATGCGAAGTTGAATCCCCGCTGGAACGTCTGCCCCTCGGAATCGCTGCAGCGCAGAGTCATGCGGTTTGCGGTGTTCTTGCGAACCCAGAGCCACACCTGCCGCACCGGCCTGCCAGCCGCCACCGCACAGCTTGCCTCCACGTAGTTCCCCCCGCCACGAAAGTCGAAGCGAAGCTCACCGCCGAGGTTTCCCTCCTTTGCTGCCGCTTTCGTGACGCGGAAGGCTCCCGCCGCTCCCGGGAACTCCTTGCCATTCGAGAACTCCCAGCGGACGCCGGCGTCTTTCGACTCGAAATCTTCAAAGACAGGGCCCATTGCCATTCCTCCAACAGCAAACAGCATCAGAAGCATAACTGCGGCCAGGGCAATCCTCATTTCGGCCGCCCTCCCTTTCCCTCGGCGTGGGCGATTGTGCGCGGCGCAAGCTCTTTCGGGATGTCGCCGCCGGGCAAGCGCACGGTAACGGCGCGGCGCTCGACAGTGGTATTCAGCATCAGGACCCTGTCGCCGATCGAGGTCATCCAGACACCGTCACGAACTCCGTCAACAAGCGCAAGGTCCTTCTTCCCATCCGCCGCCAGCCGCTTGCACACGGCTGCGACGGCGTCCGCATGCGCCTTCGCGTCCCTCTCATCCCAGCCAGCGGCCAGCACCCGACCCTTCCCAAGCGCGTAGCCCGCGAGATCGCTGCCGGAGGCCAGATCGCTCAGGACGCACTTCGCGCCGGCCACACGCTGCAGGAACTCGCCGCCGCTCTCATCAGTCTCAATCGGCTCCTCAGCAAAGACGAGAAGGATTCCGCCCTTCTCCACCCATTCCTGTGCCGGCTTCAGCGCCGCACCCCGAACGAGCCGGGGTTCCACCAGAACGAGCAGCCCCGTATGAAGCTTCTCCAGAGCCCCGTCCGCTACAAGGAGATCGTCCACGACCTCGTAATCCGTGAGGTCGCGCAACTCGTCCGCCAGGCGGCTCACGGCCCGCGGCCAGCCCTGTTCCGGATGCAGCCAGTGGTCCAGAGTCGGAAGCCAGAGGGCGACGGGCGCCCGCGGCGGCTCGCCGGTCAGATACTGCTTGTACGATACGAAGAGGTCGCGGGCGCGATCCAGATTCTGAGGGTAGTCGAACCAGGTCTCGGTGCCGTTAGACGCGTCCATGAATATGCGGCTGACCTGCCGGTCGCGCGGCACGTCGCCGGGAGGTTCGGTGTAGTACGGCACCCCGTATGTCCGGCATGCGCTTGACACCCTTCGCGTTGCGAAATACCCGACATCCCCCGGGGTCTGAGCAGCGACTCCCGCCCGCGCCATTGCCGCAATATGCCGGCTCTGGTCGTTGCCGTATCTCAGGTCTTCGGCGCCATAGCCAAGGCTGACGATGATCTCCTGTTTCGGGAAATGCCTGCGCACCGTCTTCACGGCTGAGACGGTGAAGCGCGTCCAGCTCTCGTTGTACCAGTCCGCGAAATCGAGCCACCGCACCCGCGCAGGCCCAGCCTTGCGGCGGGCGTCCATTGGAGCCCGCACGTCCGGAGGGGCAATGTCTCCCTGCACTGCGAAGTCCGTGCCCCAGCGCCGGTTCAAGTTCTCGAGTGACCCGTATTCCGCGAGCATCCTCGTTCGAAAATCCCCGAGCGCCGCCGCATCCGCGCACCAGTAGCCGGGCGCCGCGCCCGGCTGCGGGCGAAGCCAGTTCGTCATGCCCGTGCAGTACCCGATTTCGCCATACTCGCTCGGCATCGCAAGCCGCAGAAAGCCGATCCTGCCGCCGAACTGCGAAGCGAGCCGCCTGTAGAACTCGTCGTAGAGTTCGAGCGTGTACGGCGCCCACAGCGAGAGTTGCGGAATCGTGTTGCCCGTCGCCAGATCCTTGTAGCGAATGAACCTCGCGTCGTCCTCGAACCATTTCGGCGGGAAGTGCAGCCACGCGAAGACGTTGTACCCGATGCCGTCCCTGGCGAGCGCCTTCTGGTTGGCATCGTAGAGCGACCAGTCCCAGACGCCCTTCTCCTTTTCGACGAGCGCCCACGTGATGTAGTCGCACATGGACGTCACCGAACACCGCTTCAACAGGGCGTTCTGCTCGGGCGTTGCGCCGGACCGCGCGCCCGCGGCGGCAGTGCCCCAGTACGCCATGAACTCACTGACGCTCAGGTTCCCCGAGTAGAACCGGATCTTCACAGGGCCGATCTGATCCGGCTGCTCCTGCGCCGCGCATTCACCGCCCGCGATGTTCATAAGCAGCACAACTCCGGTCAAGGCCAGCAGCAGTATCTCAGCTCTTGCCAGCATCAACAACAACCCGCGGCAGCCAGGCGTCCGTGTGATAGGGACGCCCTTCCCACACATAGTAGAGGTCGCAGATGGGGCGCACGCGCTTTCTGGATCCCTCGCGCTGGTCGAGGTTCCCGTCGAAGGTGATATCGTAGGTGAGAGTGACCGTCTGCCCCGGCTTCACTTCCTCCGGCCCCGACGCGCCCACGACTTTCGCCCGCACCAGGTGCTCGTCCACCGGAGCGCGCTTCGTCTGAAGCGCCCCCTGCACGAACGCAAAGGCATAGCCACCGGGGTCGTCCTTCTCCGAGCGCTCGGAGAGGCTCCAGCGGCACTGAGTCATGGGGGTTTTCTCGTTGTTTCTGAACCTCACGGTCGCGCGATATGTCTTGCCGGCCTTCACCTCGTCCGTCAGCCAGTGCTTCTGGTTCGGATCGTACCAGGTCTGGCTCAGCTTCTCCGCGAGGCTTGCCGAAAACGTGTGTGCGGGGATATATGGCGGGAACCCGAATACCGTGTCTCCCTTCGGCTTGCCCTCGATGTCTATCAGCCCCCAGGGGCGCAGTATCGGCTTCACGTAGTTCGGGTCGGTCGTGCCGATGAAGTAGCCGTCAAGATGGAACCCCTCCAGCTTGCCGTCCGCGCCGTATTTCGGCTTCGCGCGCTTCTCCCATCCCCGGCCGCCCCAGTGATCGTTCAGCACGAAGTAATGCGCGCCTGTCAGCCAGTTGGGGTCGTAGTAGCCCGGCTTGGGGCGCATCAGGTTGCGCCAGCCGTCGAGGACCGACTGGCGGTAGTGCTCGATCTCTTCTGGCGTATAGGGCCGTGTGCCGCCCCGCCAGCGCGCATCCTTCTCGAGGCTCTCGGGCAGCGGGAGACTCGACCAGCCTTCGGTCAGCAGCAGGGGTATGTGCCCGTCGCCGTGCGCCTCCAGTTCCTGATGCGCTTCCACGAGCTGCTCCACGTCAACGTTTGCGCCTCTCGGGCCATACGGGTGCACGGCCAGAATATCGAAGTGACCCTTGCCGCCCGCAAGGTATATGCAGCTCACATGGGCGCGGTCGGTGTAGCAGAAGTTGCCGATGATGAGCCGGTTGCCCGGGTTGGCCTTCTTCATGCCCCGGTAGATGGGCAGGATCGGGTCCATGTAATACTGATACCAGTCCGGATACTGTCCCTTGTACGTCTCCTTCGCCACGAGGTCGCGTTCGTTGCCGCCGGTCATGAACAGCGTTGTGCCGTACTTCTCGCGAGCGAAGCGGCAGGCGGCCTCCGCCCACGCCTCAAGTTCCTTGCGCCACTGCTCCCGTTTGTCCGAAAACTGCATCTCGTTGGCCCAACCGCACGAGAGGTTGTCGAGGTTGCAGATGACATGCTCCTTCGAGAGCGTCCACGCATCGGGCTTCACCCGGCTGAAGTCGTAGGTGTGCTTCCCGTCCCGTGGCGGCGCAGGCTCCGTCTCGCCCCAGCCTATGCCGTACGCGGACTGGTTGCACCCGGACTGGTCGAAATAGGCGCGGCGTATGCTCCGCCACGGCCCCACGTCGTCGCAGTCCTGGCCCGGATTGCAGCCCGGATCGGTAAACGTGAGCATGAACATCGGAGGAATCCTGTCGCGCCGCGGCATGTCGCCGGTCCGGTTCGCCTTGACGAAAGCCGCCGCTTCAGCCTCCGTTGGCTCCCTCGAAGGATCCTGATTCTGTTGCGCGCACGCAGGCGCCGACGCCGCCAGTGCCAGAACCGCGACGCCGGCCACCGCCCTCAACGCAAGATCGTAAGCGCAGATCATAATGGCATAACTCCTGCCAGAGACTTCCGCATTGATGCCCTCGAATCCTGTCACGGGGCACACCCGGTTCTCGCTACGATCGCCCCGCGGCGATCTGGCCCCCATGCGCCGGGGCCGTGCCCGCCCCAGATAAGAACCGGGGGAAGACACATCAGCGTCTTCCCCCGGCCCGAGATCAAGCGATCAGCCTCTCCGTTACGGAGCCAGCGTCACGACTTCGTCGAACAACTGGCGCCCCCGCAGAACCGGGACCATGTCCGCCCCGATCTTGTCGGCTGAGATGACGCCGACGACCGAGACGTACTGCCCCACCGTCGGGAAGCCGCCCGAGTTGTAGACGCGGATGCCCTTATCCGCCAGCCCCGAGAACACCGCGCAGCCATCCTCCAGCACGAAGGTATAGCTGCCGTCCGGCGCGTCGAAATCGGCGTGGACAACCTTGCCGAGGATCTTCACCAGCAGACCCTGGTTGTTCAAACCGAACTCGGCCGCTGATCCAGCGGCGATGGCATAGCCCTCGCCTCCGACGGCGTTGCCCCTCATCTTCCGGACGGGGGTCGTGCCCGTGCCAGCCGGCGTGACGGTCGCCGCGACGATCTGCCGCTCACCAGCAGCGGTGGTGCCCATCAGCCCGTCGCTGATCATCACCTTGTCGTTCAGTGCCACGGACGGCAGGCCGTCTATGCGGATGCCGGACGTTCCGTCCTCGTCCTGGACATAGAAGAACCCGGCGTCAATCTCGGTCACGATCATCGGATTGGTGATAGTGACCTTGTTGTTGTCGCCGTATTCCTTTGCCGCACCGGCGCTGGCCACTTCGTGGGTGGGCGTCAGGAGGTCATCCTTCGACCGCACCTCCACCACGTTCGGCCTGTTCGCGATGTTGGCCTCGCCCGGCAGGAACCTGCGGGAGAGCATGCCCGTGACGTTGATGATCGCCCCGGCGCCAGGCAGATCGGCCTCGGTCACACCAGGCGTTGCCTTCCACACGAGCACGCGGCCCGCAATGTCGGAACTGCTGTCGCGAACCGTGAACTCGTGCCAGTCGTCGTAGGCGTTCGGAGTCACGCTCTCAACCGTGACAGCGCCAAGCGTGATAAGGTTGCCCCAGCGGACGTCGCTGAGGTTGTTCATGCTGTCGTTGACGTCATCAGCCACGCCAGCGTCCGGACCAGGGTATGCAGCCCCCGAGGCGATCTTCGCGTAGTTCGTCACCGCGTCGAAGCGCGTCTCTTCGAAGATGTTGAAGATCTTGTCAGCCTCGATAACGACCTGGTCTCCTTCCACGGGGCTCGCCGCCGGATAGTACACCCGGAAACCGAGGTTGTTCGTGGGGGTTATCAGGCCATTGTCGTTGGCCCCGGACCCGTCGCGGATGTAGAACTTCGGCAGTTTGTTGGCAGCCTGCGTCGGCGTATAGCCCGCCGCGCACACAACAGCCGTCACGCACACGGACGATCCCGGAGCGGCGGCACGCGCAGCCGCAAGGGTGATGGAGCCGAGCTTCGCGTCCGTTGCGGGAGTCGCCGAGCCGCCCAGCGCCACGGCCGTTGCCGTGGAGGCCGTGCCCGCGCCGTAGTTGGCCTTCGACGCATTCACGGTGAAGGTGCCCGGGTTTACACTCAGCGTGTAGGCCCCGCCAGCGCCCGTTGTCGCCGTGTAGACGTTCGTGCCATCGGTGGCGCTGACTGTCGCTCCAACGATGCCGAATCCGCCGTCCTTGTGCGTAACGGCGCCGCTCAGGGTGCCGCCCGTGGTGTTCAGAAGCAGCACTTCTGAGCCGGTGGCCGCGTGGTTGTCGGTCGCCTGGACCGGAAGCGAGATCGCTCCAGCCCGGCTCGAGGGCTTCGCAGTGACGCCGGTCAACTGGTAGGTCGCCGTCTTGTCGCCGTCGTCCGAGACCTTCGCCGCCGCCACGGCCGAGCCGTAGCCGAGCGCGCTCAGATCAACGACAACGCTGGCGATATCCGCGAACCCGTCCGGATCGCGCACCACGATTGTGAGCGTTGTGGAGGTCGCATCATCCAGCGGAATCGTGTCCGGGCTCGCCGAGCACGAAACGATGACCGGCGGCACGTTGCCCCACGTATGGGTGAAGGCGACCGTGTCACGCGAGTCGTTCGAGCCGCTGTCCGGAAGCTCGTAGAGATAGGCCCAGTAGCCGGGGAACGCCGTTCCTCCGACGACAACCGCGTTGCCCCATGCATCGAACGCGACGCGCGAGGCGTTGGTGTCGGTATAGAGATACCGCCCGGTGGCGTCCGAAGGAGTAGCCATCGGAGCGATGTGGAAGTCCTGCACCTTGGTCATGGAGCCCAGGTTCCAGACCTCCACGTTGTGCTGCGGCGTGTCGCCCTGGGTCTGGCGCGCAATGGCCGCCACGTTCTGGTCC